>JAEIGA010006879.1_pt1 | contig 17288 bp, 25 predicted proteins | sample 9270691 | NCBI WGS metagenome assembly JAEIGA01 (sample SAMN17057246, study PRJNA624740) | gut metagenome | biome: biome; isolation source: fecal sample | host: Bos grunniens | place: China: Xizang | collected 2019 | reverse complement strand
AGCCGTGCTGTTGACCGTGATGTTGCGGAGCTTCTCGACCGATCCCTCGGGGTTGGTGCCGTTCTCTGTCGTGGAGGCGTCGCGGATGAATATCTTGGAGTTGCTTATTGTCTGCACGGTGGCGTCGTCTATCAGCGTGTTGGTGACCGGGGTGGGTACTCCGGCGACCAGCTTGATGGGTTTTTTATCGGTTCCTACGTTCCCGGTCCCCACCTTGGTGACGCTTCCGTCCGTCAGCGCCGTGATGGGTGCCTTGGTGTCGAGCGTGTCCTTCGCGAGCTTTTCGCTCGGTATCTTGCTGTCGGAGGGCGTCCCTCCCCATGATGTGACCAGCTGGCTGTCGTCCAGCTTCCCGTCCAGCGCGGCCTGCGTGGCCGTGCTGACGGGCTTGTCTGCGTCGCTGGTGTTGTCGGCGTTCCCCAGGCCGACCTGCGCTTTCGTTACCTGGTGCGGGTTGTTATGGTCGGCCTCGTGCTCCTCCAGGAGCCTCTTGGTGTCGTCGTCTATGTCGGCGGTCCATTGGGTGCCGTCCCAGCGGTAGAAGGTGCTGTCGGCGGTGCAGTAGACCACCTTATGGTACTCGGTGCCCGGGTCCTCGGTGGGGATCGCGTCGACCTCCTCGAATCCGTCCGCGAAGTGGTGGGCGCTCTGCATCTGGTCCAGGCGTGCCTTGTTAATCAATGTCCCCGGCTGCGTGGGCGTCTCGTCCGTCCACTCCACGGGTTCGTACTTCTGCGTCATTTCAATGCCTCCATGTCTGCGTCTATGATGTCCTTGACGATGCTCGGGAGCTCCGCCCCGAAGGGCAGGGCGATGAAGTGATCCCGCGCCTGCGGCTGCGTGTGGCGGTGCGGGAAGTTATGCTGCCATATCGCGTATGACATGCGGTTTTCTATGGTGAGGATGCTGGCCCCGTACCAGGTCCCCACGCTGTACTGATTGGCGCGGCGGAGGAAGCCGGTGTCCACCGGGGTGATTACCGCGGCCTTGGCCTCGATGATCCCGCCATGCCTGCGGAGTATGGCCTCGGTGCGGTCGATGCGCCCCTGCTTCATCCTGCCGATGCTCTCGAGCGCCTCGTGGATGGTGACGTCCCTGCTGCGGAGGGTCATGCTATACGCACCGCCTTGTGGGTGATCCCGCCCCAGGCGTCCGTCGCGGTGATTACCTCGCGGATTACCGCCCCGTGCGCGTATGGGCTCGGCGGGTCTATTTGGTCGTATGCCTGCACCGGGCAGTCCGCCGGGAGCAATAATGTGACCGAGCTGTTGGTGATGATGTCGCCCGTGTCGGTGATGCTCCGCTCGGTGCGGATGGCGATCCTGCAGGGCCATTCGATGCCCTGCGAGTATTGGGGCTGTCCCGTGGGAGCGGTCCCCGTGTAGCTGTATAATGTGCAGTGCTGCCTCATGCTGCGGCGGGCGATGGGTGCGAGCCTGCTTACGGTCTCCATCTGCCCACCTTCCCGCTGCGGATGTGGTTAAAGCCGACGTTCCCCTTGGCGATGGCCGCGGCCCTTATCTGCTCGGTGGCGTCCTGGAGCAGAAGGTCGCATGCGCTGCGGAAGTCGGTGCTCATGGATATATCGGGGAGCGATATGCTCGAGGGCTTGATGCCTGCGGTGTCGAGGTGGTTGCGGAGGTAAAATAGGGTCATGTCCGCGACCGCCGTCTCGGGTGCTGTTACCCTGTACTTGGCCGCCGTGGCGTCGCACCACTTCTGCGCCAGGGACATGGCGGTGGCGATTACGTCGTCCGGGACCGTCTCCTCGGGAAGCCCCAATAGGAGCCGAATCTCCTGCGGGGTCATGGCTCCACCCCCTTGTGGCCGGGTCCGTCCATGGGCGTGTATCTCTGCACCGCCCCGTCCCAGCTGGGATTGTCGAGCCATCCCCTCGCCTGGTTGTCGTACTTCCCCGTACCTACCGCGGGCGGTATCTCCAGCCACTGCGCCTGCTCCTGGCTGACGCGGTTCCTGCTGATTACTGCCTGGGCCATGTCCTGCTTATAGGTATGTGTGAGGACCTTGGCGTTGGTGTGGGTGTCGAGGATCATACTATCGAGGGGATGGGGTGCGGGGACATGTCCTCCCCGCTGGATGTTCGTCAGCTGTTCACGACCTTTACGGTCGCGCCCTTGTTGTCCTTCTTTCCGTCGACCGGGGCCACTACGGTGAAGCGGCTCACGACCGTGGGCTGGCGTGCGTACTTGGTGACGTTGTCGAAGTCGCCCAGGGTGAGGTCCTCGCGGATGATGATATGGGCCGCGTGGGTCTTGTCGACCACGATGGCTCCGACATTGGTCGCGGTTCCCCAATCGATGCCGGTGCTTCCGTCGACGCCGAGGTCGAGGCCTGCGAAGCGGAGCAGGCTGGCGTTCTCGCCGACCGCCTGCGCCCTGTCATTGTACGCGGGGACTGCCATGCTGTTGAGCGCGTGTGCCTCGAACAGCGGGGCGATGATGGCGCCGGTGGCTCTGAATCCGTTTTTACCGACCTGTGCCCTGGCGAGGTTCAGTCCCTTCAATGCGTCCGCGGTGGCCGCGCTGGTGGCGGTTCCGTATGCGTTGGCGAGGCAGACGTCCACGGCCTTCTGGTCCAGGGCGATCTCCATCGAAGCGCCCATTTCCTTGATTACGGCCGCCCAAATGTCCACGCTGGAATCGGCAAGGATGCCCTTGTCGAGCGTGCACATGAGCTTGTATTCCTCGGGTACTGCGAGGACCTTTCCGAGGCTCTCGGCGAGGTCTGCGGCGTCCCCGTTGGGTGCAATCGCCTTAGCTCCCTTGCGTGCGGTGAAGAAGGGGACCTGCTCGGCTCCTGCGGTGCTCCTCCATACCTCGAGGATGTTCCTCGCGGAACAGTAGGGCATCGCGCCTTCCATGATGGTGTCCGCCACCAGGATGTCGACAATTCCCGATCCCTTGATGCTGGTCCCTGCGGCGCCGGTGGGTGCGAGGAAGTCCGCCTTGGTGTATACGGCGAACTAGAGCGCTCCCTTTCCGTTGGCCTTCATTCCGACCATCTTCTCGGGCATGAATTTCAGCAGGTTCTCGGTCTCGGATGCTGAAAAATCGAGGTTTCCGTTGTCGACCGACATGATCCTCTTGAGGAGGTCGCTCGGTCTGCTGTGCTCATACATCCCCACGGGGATGGCGTTCCCTGCGAAGTCGCAGATTTTCGAAGTGTACTTTCCTGTCTCCATGTTATCGCCTCATGAGGTGGTGTTGAAGCTGGGTACGACGAGGACCTTTCCGACCGCTCCTCCTGCGATGGGCTCGAGGGCGATGCCCAGGACCGAGCCGGTGGTCGCTGCGACCACTCCGCCGAGGGTGCCTGCGGTGACTGCGGCTCCTGCGGTTATCGCGGTGCTGCCGTCGCCGTTGGCGCATGTGGTCGCGCCGAGGACCCTAACGGCCCCGACGGTGCCGGTGGGGATGTCGTAAATGGCGACGCCGATGATCTTCTGCGAGCTAGCGGTGGCGGGTGCGATCTTGCCGGTGGAGGCGAGCTGCACCGCCTGTCCTGCGAGGATGTCTGCGGATGCCTCGAAGGACATATCTGTGCCGAAGGCTCCCTGTACTGTGTCGGGAATCTCCGGGAAGGCTGTAATTCCTGCCATGTTTATGCCTGCCTGTTATTGCGCCTCAATAGAGCGCGGTCCTGCCGCGTCCGTACACCGTCACGGTCTGGCGCTCCTCCGTGACTGTCTTGTCTGCGCCCATTTTGCCCTTGAGGCCCGTGGGTGCGCTGAACTGTGCCTGCTCCTGCTTCCATGCCTGCAGGGTGTCGTCGAGCTGCTTCTGGAAGGATGCCAGCCTGTCGTCGACCGCTTTCGCGTATTCATCGACGGGGGCGATGCCCCACGCGGCCATGCAGCCCTCGAGCTTCCCGAGGGCTCTGATCCTGTCCTCTCCCTCTGCGGCCATGACCTCGGCTATGATGTCCTTGGCCTCCGGGATTAGCTTCTCGATGAACCCGGCCAGCATCTTGAGCAGGTCGTCGGGGTCCCCGGTGTCGGCCTTGGGCTCTCCGCCCTCCTCCTCCTCGGTGACCTTGTCCTTTTTCTCGATGTCGTCCTCTGCCATTGGCTCACCTCTCCCGTATGCCGGGAGCTTGCATACCTCGCAGGCCCCGTCCTCTACGAGGGCCAGGCCTGTGAAGGTTACGTCCGTGACGTTGCCGTCGCGGTCCATTTCGACCATCGTCTCCGCGCTGACGTCCTTTATCCCGCCCTGGTCCTTCTGGAGCTGGACGAGCTGCGCTGCGGCGGCCGAGGTCTCGGTCTTGCAGTGCAGTAGTACGTCGCCGGTGACGGCGGTCAATGATGGAGAATAAACCGGGTTTACTACGGTCCCTATCTTTTCCGTGACCGAGCGGGGCGTGCCTCCGCTGTGCCTGGTCCATACGGCCGTATCTGCCCATTGTGATGCGCAGCGCTGTAATACCTCGGGGCTGAATACGGTATGGATGCCGTGCATATCGGTCCATGATCCCGCAGCCATGATTACCACGCCGTGGATCATGAGCCCGCCGTCCTCGGTGCGTTCGTATGATGTCAGCGCCTCTGCCTGGTTGAAATAGCATTTAGATGTCATATCGTCAGCTCCATCCCCTCGAAGTGGGGCACCCTGCAGCATCTACAATTAGGATGCCATGGGAGTGTCATGGGGTCGTCCAATCCGTACACCTTGAGCTTGGTGCCGGTGCCTCCCGTGGCGCGGTCGAGGCAGTGGGTGCAGAGCCTGTCGTCGTCCGTGGGGAAGCTATAATATCCATCGCATCCCGCCGCCTCGTATCTGTTCTTGGCGATGATGTCGCAGACCCTCATGGTCTCGGTCCTCACCATGCGCTTGGCGTTCCACTTGATGGTGTCGCCGTTGGCCTCGATGTTGCGGGCTATCTGGTCGGCGCTGAGGCCCTGCTGATAGCCCTCTGCGGTGATCCTCGAAACGTCTTTTAGTAGGTCGTCGGCGACCGTCCTTACGTTGGTCTGTATGCCGATCGCGAGGATGGTGGCCTCCTCCCTCGGTACTGCTACGTCCCCGAGCTTGATGCTGATATGCAGATTGTTGAGGACCCTGCCGGTGGTCTTTACCGCGGCGTCCTTGGTCTCCTCCATCCATTCCTTGGATACGGCCTCCAGGTCGTCCGCCATCGCGTCGCGGAGGCGGAGGAGATTATACTCCCTGTCCGTGTCGATGGCGACCGAGCGCCCTTCATCCACGCCCGAGGCGACCCTCGCCATGGCCTCGTTATATGTATCGATCACGCGGGCCATGCGCTGGATAGTGCGATGCTCGACCCCGCGGGTCCCGCTGGGGTCCCTGCGGTTCACCGGGGAGCGGGTCATTCGATCCCCTCCTGCGGCCGATCCTCGGAAGCCGGTGCGCCCTGGATGTCCGCGATATGGCGGGCGACCCTCTGCATCAGCATGTCCTGGAACTTGTCGGCGTCATACTCGCCCTTCTTGGGGTGCTTCCCCCAAATCTCCGCCTGCTCCTCTACGCTGAGCAAATATTCCGGGTCGGTGGGGTCCAGGGTGGTGATTATCTGCAGGAGCTGGGCTTTCTTGAGCTGGGCGTCCGGGTCGGGGTTGTTGAAGATTATCTGCACCGAGCCCTTCGGGATGCCCAAATCGGGCAGGACCCAAATGTCGAGATAGCGCTCCTGCATGGTCTGCGCTATGATCTGCTGCTCGGCGGCTATGCGGTTGTAATACTTGGATAAGGTGACCTTGGCGGTGGCCTCGCTGTTATCGGCGAGCCCTACCATCGCCCTGGGGACCTGCATGGATGCCGCCACCGCCTGCAGGGCGGTCTCGGCGTATGTCTGGACCTGCGGTACTCCCGAGGCGTTGAGCGTGTTGATCTTCCGCCCTATGCCGCTGAATACGGAGCCGGGCCCGATGTCCCCGAGCTCGCCCTCCAATACGTCCGCCGATACGATCCCCTGGTCGTCGGTGAACTCTATATCGTATGTGGGGAAGCCCATCCTCTCCACCATCGCCATATTGGCCTTACGGACGTTCTCATAATCGATTATGCTCTCCGCTGCCTGGGCCAGCTCGCTCCTCCCCAATCCGGGGACGCTCGCGCTGGGGCGGAGGGCGAGGGTTACTCCCTCCGTCGGTCCCCAGCTGGCTAATATCTTGCCGTTCTTCCCCAGCTGGACCAATGCGTCCAGCCAGCCGTCGTCGTCCATTTGGGGGACGATGTTCAAGGTGGAATGGGCGACCAATACATGGCGGGAGCCTATGGTCCCTATCTCCGCGAATCCGAAGCCGTGGACCTTGCTCTCTATCGCCATCTTGCGGACCTCGGTCTCGAAGTGGACCGCCGTCAAATACTCCCGCACCCTGGCGACGTCCTCGGGCTTCTCCCCTTGCAGAGCCCATCCCTGTGCGAAGATGTCGTCCGTTTCCGTGTTGATGATGGAGCCGGCTATGCTGTTATCGTACAGCTCGCCGAAGAAGGCATGCTGTTCGGCCTCTTTCTCTGAATAGGTGCGGGAGCGGAAGCGGTCGCTCTCTGCGCGGACGCGGATGGTAGCCCCGCGGACTCCCCGTGCGGGCTTCTCGTGCTCGGTCTGCTTTCTAGTGAACGGCCACCCCATGATAGGGTTTTATGCGCGGATGTTTAAAAAATGGGGTTCGGGATTACTGCCTGCGATATATCCAATAGGCGAGGCCTCCTATGCCCGCGATGATTAGGAAGGCCCCGGCGATCCCTGCGATGGCTCCGGCGGGGCTGGTGCTCTTGGCCGGCTCCGGCGGGGTGGGTTCGGATGCGCATGCGGTGATCGTGTGCGCCCCTGCCTCGAAGGTGCTCTGCGGGGTGATCCTGTGGCCCGTGTCGTCCGCCCAGCATGTAGCCCATCCCGGGAGCTCCGGGATCGCGTTCCCGATGGGTGCCCCCGGCTTGAGATATACCTGCGCTGTGCATACGTCCCCGCTGAAGAAGTACACCTCGGCCGGTGCCTCCGCATCGGCTTCCGATCCCGTCCATGCGCATGCGCCCGCCATGATGATGGCGAGGGCAATTATCCAAGCTGAACCCTGCATGCCCATGTTATCGCCGTTGCCGTATTTATGGCGATGGGAAGGCAGGCATGCGGATGTCGACATGTACGCGCTGCCCTCCCAGGGCATATACGGGGTTATCGAGCGGTGCGGTGTATGTGGTGCCGTTGTTGGTGAAGCTCACCGCGACTATCGGCGTGCTCGCTGCATACCCTGCGGGGCTCGCGTCGAATACTGCGCAGACGTGGGCATATCCTGCGCGGTCGGTGACTGTCTTGATGTATGCCGCCGTGCTCTGCGAGAAGCTTGTGCCGTCCTCGCGGATGCAGGCCACCGCGCTTACCGCCGTCGGTGCTACGGCCGCCCCTCCTACATACAGGAAGCGGGCGAAGATGTAGACCGAGGCGGGATAGCTGCGGACCGCGTTGCTTATGCCATCGTTGGCCTTTCCCATGCTGTGGGCGAGCTCGCTCCTCTCGGTGGTGGGGACGTTGTCGAATACCACCCGGGTGGTCCCGTCGCCGAGCTCCAGGGCGGTGGGGATTAGCTTCGTGCTGCTGATCCCGTACTCGGGAACGGTCAGCTCGATGGGCCTCCCCGATACGTCCCATAAATCCGCATGATAGCCGGCGAGGGTGATGCTTCCGTCCAGCGTGTTGGTGTGGAGCATGCGTATCTTATTCGCTGCGGCTATCGCCATGATTGCATGCGTGCCGAGGGTGCCGTCCGCCGTTACTCCGCGGAGCGGGCTCTGCAGGCCCCCTACCTGCGAATCCTCTCCGCCTATGATTAAATCGTCCGTCTCCAATGCGAGCGGGAGCCCGGATTGGGTGGCGTTCTCGGATATGTATGCGACCGTGGCCTTCTCGGCGGCCCAATGCTGTGTTAGGTCATGGGCGACGATGATCCTCTCCCCGTCGCCTGCGGGTGCGGTGGTGAGGGTCCTCGCGGGCTCCTCGGCAGTCGTATGCCTGGGCTGGATGGCGATGCTTCCGGGCTCCGCGATGCTGGCCGCCATGGCGTACTCGCTGCCGGTTATGAGCTCCTGCAGGAGGTCCAAATAGTCGAAGGTGCTGGATTGATAGAAGGTTGTGTTGCCCAGGTCGAGGGCGTCGGTGTATGGCCTCAATCCCGCGGCGCCGATTAGGTCCTGGACTATCGTGGCGACGTCCATGGCGTCCACGACAAAATATTCCAGGTACGCCTGCGGGCCCCTGTCGATGGTGGAGAGATAGGTGTCCGCCGGGGCGGGCGTCTCGGATATGGGCATCTGTACGGTATCGCCCGATGTCTGGACCGCCGATGTCGATACGTCCCTGTCCCAGGTGAAGTCCACCGCGAGCTCGGGGACCATATCTCCCGCGCCCGCCTGCGTCCATGTGCTCCCGTCGTCGGATGCGTATATCTCGGACACCGTGGTGCGTGCGAGGCTGGTCGCCGCCCCGAATCTCCTATAACTGCCCTGGGTTACGTCCCCGCGGTACTCCGCCCCTATCATGGTGTCGGATGTGACCGACCAATTTACCGACCAGGCGAGGATTGCGGTCCCGCTTCCGCTGATCTCGGCGTATTGCCATTCTGTGGAGGCCACCGCGATGAAGGTGCCCCCTGCCCTGCGGTACAGGATGGCGCGGGCCCTCATGGTTATCTTGTTGGTGAACTGCGCATCGTTCACCATCGCCCCCACCCTGGTGCTTATGCGGGTGATGATCCCGCCCGCCTGCGGTGCATACCCTGCGGATGCCGGAAGCGCCTGCATGAAATACCCCGAGCGGCTCTGCCCGTATGCCATTTGCGAGAGCGAGTCTATGCGGAGGATGCTGCGGGCCTTGATGGCGACCAATACTCCTATCTCGACCCCTGTGCGGTATGTGTAATATGTCCCGTCGTCGCCCGCCTTCCCGTACCATCCCGAGGCCCTGCCCTGGTGGTTCTGATACTGCCCGCTGAACTGATATAAATCCATCATGCGGTCGTATGCGGTGAGCTCGATGGTCTCCCCGTCGGCCACTTGGTATATCTGCCCGCGGAAGGCAATCCCGGGGCCGTCGGGTCCCCGATACTCGACCGTCAGCTCCATGCCCCTGCTTATGGGCTCCTGGTGCCCGTCGCTCCATGCGGCGAAGGTCGGGGCGAGTACGTTCCCGGGGCCCTTCTGCGCCGGGATCGTCAGCATGGCCCTGGCGGGTGCGTTGTCCTGCAGGCGGACCCTCGGGGTGCCGAGGATGGGGATGCCGCCGAGCCCGTCTGCATAGATGAAGGAGCCGTTGGATGCCCATATCGTGGCCCTCCATGCCCCCGCCATCGCGTCGAGATACATGGGGCGGACATAATAGTCGCGGGTGATCCTCCCCGTGCCCGGTTCCCATATCGTGGCCCTGCGGTGCCCGCTCGGGAGCGCTGCGGTGCCCTTGATGGCGTATGTTATGGGCGGGAGCGGGATTACCGCCTCCGCCCCGAGCCACTTCGGCATGCTCCCGAAGGCCGTATACTCGGGAACCGTCTCCTGTATGGCGTCCCCTACGTCCAGCCCGATGCTGCCAGGCGGTGTGTAGCTGTCGATGGTGGGCGTGGGCATTAATACCACGCCCCGGTGGCCTCCTCGGCCTGCCTCGCCTGTGCGGTGTCCTGGTGCCCGACGTTTATGGTGGTGTTGTTGTTCTGCGTGGCTGAATACATATAGCCGGCGACCGCTCCTGCGGCGAGGGCCGCTCCTCCTACGATCGCGGCGCCCTTGACCGGGTTCTCGGCGATACTCGCAAAGGTGCTGACTATCGCGGTGGTTTTCAATACGCCGTTTAATGTGTTGAATAGGGTGACCACCCCTTTTACCGCCTGGGCGGTCCCGACTACCAGCTGGATGCCTGCGGTGACCTTCTGAAGCTGCTGGGCGGTCTCCTCGTCCACTATCCCCAATGTGCGCACCGAGCTGGTTACTGCGGATAATCCGCTCTGCACCGCCTGGAGGGCGCTCAATGTCTCCACGCTTTTTAGGATGGCCCTCTCCTGCGCCTGGGTGCACTTGTCGCTGGCCTCCTCGGTCTTGGCGAGCTGATCCTCCGCCCGCTTCATGGGCTCGCTTATGCCGTCCTCGGCGCGGAAGATATAGACGACCTCTTGTTCATCTGCCATTGGATTGACCTCCCGCGAGGGCCCTCATGCCGGCCCCGTCGGCGGTGACGTGCATCTGCACCGCCCTGTCTATCGCCATCCCCATGGCGGCCCCTCCTGCGGCCGCCAATGCGGCCACCGCTGCCGCCCCTACCGTGTACTTGGCGAGGTGCGCCGCTCCCTCTGCGGCCCGTATTACGTTATACGCCTGCTTCGCTGCGATCAGTCCCTTTACTACCTGCCCCACCCCGCTGAATAGCTGAAAGGCCGCGGCGGTGGTCTCGAGCGCCTGCATGTCCACGCCGAGGTGGCGCATGGATGTGGCGATCCCGCGGACGCCCCCGGCGAGCCTGTTCAATTCCTCGCCGGTCATGCTCCCGGGCCCTCCGTGACGGTGACCTTTACGGTGATGTATTCCTTCCCTACGCTGGCCGGGTCGGGCACCACGCTCTCGATGAAGCCCTTTATCACGATGCTGTGGGTCACGAGGAGGACCTGGAAGGGGCTCCTAGCCATGCGGTAGAGGTAGCCGAGCGGGGCCAGGTCGCTGGCCTTTATGTGTACGGTGGCGGTGATGTAGCGGACCGCGTTGCTTACCTTCTCGGCGTATGCCGCCGCGCATCCCTCGGGCTTGATGTCCCGCAGGATGGCGGTGCTTGAAAGGAAGCCGGGGTCGTCGATGATGATCCCGCCGGTGCCGTCGTCGACCAGGTCGTGCATGATAGGATAGCCGTCCGCGCCGGTGTAGTTGCCGCAGGTGATGCTGGGCTCTACGTTGTCGCTCAGCTTTACCCCGTCGAAGTCTATGCGCCTGCTGTCGTCCAGCTCGCGCCATAAATCCATTAGGACGAAGTCGGCCTCCAGGTCCTCCAATGCGCACCCTTTGGTGGTGGTCAGCGATCCTCCCGGCCAAATGTGGATATAGTAGGCCTTGATGGATGCCTGAAAGCGGACCGCGTGCTTTATCTGCACCGTGTCTGCGGATGTGGGGACCGTCCCGGTGTCCCAGGTGCTCGTGGCGTGCCAATCCCCTGGTTGTACGCTGTTAATCTGTGCCATCTTATTGGCCTCCCGGGGTGAGCATCGCCGCGACCGCATATCCCTGGCCCACGGTCATGTCTGCGATGTCGATGCCGAGCCCGCCCGTGCGTACCAATGCCAGGGCGAGCGGGTCGGTGATGTCGGCCTCCTCGATGCTCGGCGTGATGCAGTCGTCCAGGAGCTCCTCGAGCCTCTCGCTGTCCTTCCGGGGCATCTGCGCGATTATCTCCCGCGCCCCTTCCGCCGATACGGGCGGGATGAAGCAAGCCCCGCGGAGGGCGTCTATGGGCCACCTGCCGGCGATCTCGGCGAGGGTGTCGGTCTCCTCGGCGGATAGCTGTGCGCCCGACATGCGCTTGGCGTTGAGCCTGCCTATCCTCGCCATGTCCTCGTCCGTCATGCCTGCGGTGAGCTCCCTAAATTTGCAATACGTTATCCTGCGGATGGTGGTCCCGCCTATGGCCCACCTCTCGCGGTGCTGGTCCCAAAGCATGCTATCACGCCGGTTCCATACTTACGCCGTTGCATCTGAGGCGGACGGTCTGCTTCTGCTTGTCCTGGATGAGGGAGCTGTGCTGTCCCTCGCGCATGATGATCCCGCCCAGGGTGACTGTATAGGGGTTCTGCTCGCCCAGCTCGAATACCACCAGCCTGGCGCTCTCCGCCGCCGTGTCCATCGCCGAGCGCATATATGCGAGGTCCTCCATCCAGAGGTCCATTTCGAAGATTATCTCCCTGCGCCCCTCGATCAATGCGCCCGTATATGCCGGGCTTCCGGGGACCCTTACCCTCTCGAGATTGTTGTTCACGGTGAGCTTGAACGATTGCGGATATACCTCCGAGCCCGCTATGGTGACCGGGCCCGTCCATTGGACCGCCGGCGAGGCCTCGCTCTGCCACTCTCCCGTCGAAAGGCCTGCGGGCGGCGTGTTATACCATGTCGCCGTGCTCGCCAGGACCGTCTCCTCAAATTTCACGATGCCTCCGGGCTCGTCGCATGATATGGTCAGCGAGTCGGTCTTACAGCCGGTGTAGCGCCTGCCCTCGTATGTGCTGGCCCCTGTGCGGACTAAAAATGCCTCGCTCCTCGATGGGAGGCTGCCGTATGCCATCGTCGCCGGGAAGAGGTGCGGCGAGCTGGCTCCCCATGCGTACTTTACGATGTCGGGCCAGTCCTCTACGTCCCTTACCTCGAGCGATGCCTGGAAGCCCGCGTCGAGCTGCTGGTTGACGTAATTGTAGGGGTCGAAGCTCCTGTTCCCGTACCTCCAGGATATGTAGGGGTTGAGGGTGTCGCTCGGGGTGAAGCCTCCGCCCTCGGCGATGTCCGCGTAATATTTCGGGTCGCCCGAGGGCGTCCCGTATGCGCTTTCAGTCCACTGCATGAGGGGAACGAGGTCCCCTGCGGTTATGTGTGCCATGTCTATGCCTCCTGTGTGTCCTCGCGGATGAACTCCGCGTCTACTGCCATCTGTATGTCATACCTCGGGCGGGATGTGCGGAGCGCCCTCCTCGGCGGTCCTACGGCGAGCGTGTTCACCGTCCCGTACTCGGTGGATATGTGTGCGGTCCTGTCCGCTCCTGCCCGGATCATGTACGCCACTTCGTCCAGGCGTGCCAGGTCCTCTCCGATGATGTGGAGCGTATATGCGGGGTTGTCGTATGCGTCCGCGTATTCCTGCCTCGGGTCCGCCGGTCCTCCCGGCCTCTCGGTGAGGGCGACGGTCACGTCCGCGGTGCATACCTGCGGAATCTGCCCCGCCCACACCTGCGTGCTTCCCCTGTGCCCGAGCCTGCTCAATCCGCACCGGGCTATCCCGCAGTGGGCGGGTGCCCTCTCGGTCCAATGCCCGGCGATGATCTCCGCCACCGCCTTGATGGCCGCCCTGTACGGCGGGGAGTACGGTGCCCATCCCAGGCGGGTATATCCGCATCTGGCGAGCCCTGCCCTGCTGGCTCCCGATCCCCGGATGCCGGTCACAGCGATGCGACCACCTCCAGGTCGGCGCTGGCTATGTATTTGGGCCCTGCGGGTGTTTTCCGCCTCTCCGCGCTCGAATCGAGCGGACGGGCGATATAGTAATGGGTGCCGGCGCGGTCCGTCGGTATGCTCTTTATGAGCGCCGTGCGGGCCGTCTCCCGCAGGTCCATGGCGTACTCTTGGGAAGCGGAAACGGCCATAACCGCGACCCTGTGCGTCGCCCTGCGGATGCCGGCGGTCGAAGGCGTCCCCCCTAGCTCCTGCACCACTATACATTCGGGCAGGGTCATGGGGATCAGGCGGGAATATACTGCTACGCCAGGAAGCTGGGCGCTCAATATGTCCCGCAGGTCGTCCTCGATCATGTTCCTTTCGTATGCGTGAAGATTTAAAAAATGGGGTTCGGGAGGGCGTTGTGGCTCCCTCCCGTTCCCGGTATGGTTTAGTCCTCGGCGGGGAGGGCCTCGGGATGGCTGAGAAGGTACTCCTTCGCCATTTCCTTGGCCTCTTTCGCGCTGAATCCTGCCGCGGTGTATTTGGCGATTATCTCGTCTAATACCGAGGAGGACTTAGCAGCCTCAATAGCCACGGCCTCAACAGCGCGAAAGGCCTTTGCGGTCTTGTCCTGCCAGGTGCATGTGGCGATGGCGTCGATAATCGTCTGGTCGAATATCCACGCGGCGATGATCCCGAGGATGCCTCCGACTATCGCGTAATTCTGCCATTCGGGTGCTATCCAATTGGGCCCGAATACATGCAGGACGCCTGTGGCTGCTGCGGTGGCGAGGATCACCCCGATTACGTCCACCGCGATGAAGATGCGGTCGAATCTCTGCGCCTTGGTCAGCTCCCAGCGCTCGGCTGCGGAAAGCTGTGCGGGGTCCATGGGGTCGCGCCCTTCGGCTGCGATCTTGGACCTCAATTTCTCCGCGTCGGTTCTCTGCTTTTTGTAGCGTGCGAGGCTGGTGAGGATGATGTACGCCACCGCCCCAATCGCCGAGCAGATTATCGCCGCGAGGATGGTTGTCTCCAATGGTTCCATTGTTGTGCCTCCAATGACCGCCCCGCTGATCCCCAGGCTGAATAGCCACCGCCCCGGGACATACCACCACGGGATGGTTATCCGGCCTTCGTGCCATTCGGGGAGGGCTGTCATTGGTTCCCCTGTTGGCGGGAATGTTTAAAAAATGGGGTTCGTTGAGCGGTATTTCCTGGGGTCCGCCTTGAGGCTGATCCTCGCCCCGCGGGTCCTCGGCTTCGTCATTAGCTCGCATACGCCGGAGAGGGCGTCCTCCGCGTCGTCGTGCTCCGCCTTCCCGTCGGCCGTGAAGGTGACGATGTGCTTCCACCATTCGGGCCATCTGTCGGCCCAATGCTCGGGCATGAGCGCATGGTTCATTATCCAGGGCGCCGCCGTGAGGATGCGGGCCTTTTTGTTGTTGGTCTGGTGGAACCAGGCGACTACGGTCCCGCATCCTTCCCGCCTCAATAATTCCGATACGGCCCGAGCGAATCCCCTCCCGCCGTTGTTGCTCTCTATCTGTGCGGCGGCGACGGGGAGGCCTCCGTACTCCTGCATCAGCTGCCGGGCGACCGCTGGCTCGGTGTCCTCCATGGGCGCCTGCGTGTATATGACGTCGAGGATAGCTACGTCCTGCGGTGCCTCCGCCATGATCCCGAAGACGATGCTGCAGAGGTAGTCGGTGCCCTCGTCGGCCGTGTCGATGTAGGCCATCACCTTGGTTAATGCGGGGAGCTCCCGATACGTCCGCATGCTGGTGTAGAGCCTGCCCTGTATGTCGATGGGCTCCTGCTGATAGTTAGCCATCACGATGGCCTTATCCTGCGTCTCGAGGAGGATTTGGTAGTCCTCGGCGGTCAATATGTCCGGGCAGAGCATGGTCCCGTCGTCCTGCTGTGCCCTATACAGGACCTTCCGTACCGGCACGCCGATGCGCTCGAAGTGGTCCAATGCCCGCCCGGCGAGGTCTCCCGATGCCCAGCGGGTCATTATCACGACGATCTTGAAGCCCTGCTCGCGCCTGGATAATAGCGTGTTCGCGAAATAATCCCACAGCTGCTGGAGCCTGCGTTCGTTGTATGCCTCCTCGGCGTTCTTCACGAGGTCGTCGATGATGAGGAGGCTGGCCCCGAATCCCGTAACCGTTCCTCCCGGCGATGTGGCGAGATAGCTGTGCTCACCCTTCCCGCCCTCGATCCCCCACAGCTTCATGCTCCCCGAGCCCTGCCGGATGCGGGTCCCGGGGAAGATGTCGGAATATACGGGGATGTCCGCCTGCGCCTTGACCTGCTGTATGGCGTTGCGGACCGTCTTGGCGAAGGTGCTGCTCAGCTCCTCATTGTATGAGGCGGTGATTACATGCGCCCCGGGATCGTGCCCGAATACCCACTGAGTAAATAGGGTTGCGGTGCGGCTCTTTCCGTGCCTGGGAGGCATGCACATTACTAAGATACGCTCGTCGCTCTGATAGAATCCCTGGAGCGTGTCGCATACGTTCCGCAGATATGCCCGGTCCTCGGTGTAGAAGTCGGGCGCCATTATCCTGCAATACGTCCAAAAGCTGAACCATGCCTTGCGGTACTCGCAGCGCCTGCGGAGGTCGTCGAGCTGTTCATTCGTCAGCGTGTTTAGCTTCGATAATAGCGCGGATGATTGCATCGAGCTGATCCTCCGATAATGATGCGAGCGGGTCGGTGTGGACGGTGATGTCCTCGGTGAGCTGGCCCTTCATCTGTGCGAGGAAGTTGGCCGCCCTCACGTCGCCTTTTATGGCCCTGTTATACATGGCCGCGAGGACTGCGCCGTCCATGGTCGGATTGGCGTCCTTGATGCCCTCGGCGCTCTTGGCGTCCTTCATCTTCCCGGGGTGGAGCGGGAGCTCTCCATACATTTGGGCCCATTCGCGCATCGTCCTCTTTTTGATTTGGGCGGCCTGCGATGCCTTTCCGCCTTTCCTTCCTTTTTCCTTGTTTGCGGGGTCGCCCTTCCTGCATGGGCGGAGGTTCTCGGGATGGGGTTCCGGGTGCGGGTTCGCCATTATCTCCCCTCCTCCTCGGCCTGCTTCCGATCCCGCTCTGTGGCCTCTATCTCCTGTGCCATGAGGTCGTATTGGTACGCCTTGAAGCGGTAGCGGTCGGCGGGGCTCATGGCCTTTAATAGCTCGGCGAGGATTAGCGCGGATGCCATCGCCGTGCCGGTGATTACGTCGGCGGCCCTGTCCCTCCTCTCCATGTCCCTGGCCGTGGGGTCGGTTATGTGCTCGGTCTCCCTGTCGATGGCGTCGAGGCGGTCGGAGAAGATGCCCATGCCCTCGGCGTATATGATCTTGGCCTGCTCGAGCGGGCTCATGCCCTGGAGCTCCTGGATGGTCGTCACGGTCTCGCCCCCGGATGGCTGTCCGCCAATAGTACGCAGCGGGGCATGTTGCAATCGCGGCACCGCTTGTGGTCGGTGCATCCGCATCCGTCCGCGCTCCATTGGGAACAGTGTCTGCATACCGCTGTCGGTGTCTTTCCCTTCATTCCTCGCCCCTCCTCTCGTCCTCGATGTCGCCGTATATGTCCCGGCTCGATGCGTGGCCCTTCCCGTCGTGGATGGTGACCCTGGTGACCACCGGCGGGATCGTCTCGTCCTCGAATATCCTGCGGAGCTCGTCGCGGACCCTCTCCGCCACCCTGGTTATCGCCGTGTATGCGTCGGCGTTGCGGATGCGTATATCGATATACAGGTCCGTCATGCTCTCCCCTCCCGTCTCCATGGGATAGCCGTGCTGGTGGTAATGGCGTGGTATGCTATGGGGACGTCGTCCTGCATCGCCTGCGTGCATGATGTGCACAGGTGCTTGGCCTGGTGCATCCCGTCGGGATAGTCGACCGTGATGTGTGCCCATCCCGTCGGGAGCTTATTGGGGTCCTCGTCTATCGGGATGTGCTCGCTGGTCCCGCATACGTCGCAGGTGTATGCGTATGATAGCGTCATAATTTCGCCTCCCGTACTGCGTGGACGATGGCGAGGGCCAGCTCCTGCGCCTCGCCGGGGCTCATGAGGAAGTGGTGGCCCCATATCCCGACATCTATGCCGGCCTTCCCTGCGGGCCTTACCTCTACGGTGCGGTT
>JAEIGA010006878.1_pt1 | contig 17290 bp, 32 predicted proteins | sample 9270691 | NCBI WGS metagenome assembly JAEIGA01 (sample SAMN17057246, study PRJNA624740) | gut metagenome | biome: biome; isolation source: fecal sample | host: Bos grunniens | place: China: Xizang | collected 2019 | reverse complement strand
GTAACTGTTGTTCCATCTCTTGCAATTGTTAATACATTAGTCTTTGCTTTTTCTGCAAATCCACCAACGTGAACATATAATGCATATCTCTTGTTATCTGGTACGAATACATCGTGATATACTCTAGCAAAGATAGAGAAACCATCGAAGTGTGCACCAGCAAGGTTCATGTCTCCACCGATAACTTTAACTTTGTTGTACTTAACGATGTGCATAACTGCATCTTTAGCCACAACTAAGAAGTCGATATCTTTTGAATTTTCTGACCAAGCGTATCCACTGTTTGTCATCTTGATAAGAGTCTTAAATCTTGAAGGAGGTACTACTACTAATTGTCTTCCTTCATAAGATACCATTGTGTATGATACGTCTTTCTTGAAGTCAGATTGTAGTAAGTATCTGTTTAATTCTCCACCATCGTCATTTCTTAATGCTGTCATATACTTAGGTGATACGAAGATAATTTGCTTTTCAGCAGGTACTTCATTCTCATCGAAGTAAAGTAATGCTGCGTTAAGTGCTGCTAATGGTTTGTGAGCAGTGCTATCGAATGCTACTTCTTTAACATTGTCTCCACCTAAAGATTCTGCATATTTTGCGATTTCTGAGAAACAATAAGCATCAACTTCTGGGATGATGATTGTTCTGTTGATTTCAGTTGTTGCAGCGCCTAATGTTAATCCATCAGTTTCTTCATCATCGAATTTCTCGATTTGATACATTGCACTTCTGTCTTGTTTAAGAGTGAACTCTTCCCAAGTTAAACCAACGTTTCCACCAGCATATCCAAAGTATGCTCCAGCAGCAGTATTTGCTCTTGGATCTCCATCATTGTTTCTGTAGTAGTTTCCTAATCCAGTTGCGCTAAATTTTGCGATTTTTACAGTCTTAGCTCCTGTAAATTGTACTTGAGCACTAGGTGCATCTAATAATGCAGAACGAGATTCAGCTTTGTAAACTTGGTCCCAAGCCTTAGTGCTATATTTAGTAATTAACTCAATACTATTCATATTCTTTTTCCTTCCTCTTTCTTTCTATAGGTCGGAATTGTCAATCACTGCCTATGTCTGTTTTTCTTATTTTCCAAATAATTTCATGGCTTTATCTTCTTCGTCTTCTTCGCCATCTTCGCTTGAAGAAAATAACTTAGCAACATCTCTCTTTGAGCCAGGGAAGTCATAGTCTTCATCTTCGTCGTCTTCGTCTTCGCCTTCTGCAAAAATGTCGATTCCTTTTCTTTCTTCATCAGACATGTTCTTGAATTCATCTGTTAATTCATAACCAACTAAAGCAGCGAACATTTCAAATTGTTCGTAGTCTAGTTTGCCATCTTTGAACATTGTGAAGAATGTAGCTAATGCCATTTCATCATCAGTACCTTGTGACCTTATTTCAGCCACAGCTTTCTTTGCTTCTTCTAATGTCATACTTCTACCTCCTAATTAAGACCAAATAATTTCTTAAATGCATCTTCTTCGCTAGTGTCTCTAACCTTCTCTGGAGTTTCAATACCCATCTTTCTTATCACACTAGGATTCTCTACTTTTAAGTCGGTTGTCTTTTCAACCATATTTTCTGCCATCTCAGGCGTCAATACCTTTTGTGCAGGAGACTCTGGGTTTGTTCCTTTCCATTCTGGATGAGTTTGCAATTCAGACATAATGTTGTCTTGGTTTATCTCTAAACCTTTACTAGTTAGTATGGCTTTAGCATCTGCCCATCTGTTTTCTGATATTCCAGTCTTTAACAAGGCATTCTCAGCCAATAACTCTTTAACTTGACTTCCTTGTCTTAAGTGCTCGTCATTTAAAGCGTCATATGCTTGCCCTTTACCAAATATACCATTAAGTTCATCGTCACCATTAACACCATAACGATCATAGATTTCTCTTAAAGCCTTTTCTTTGGCTTCACTACGAGTTCTTCCAACTATCTCGTTTACTTGGCTTTGAGTTAACACTTTCTCAAATTCCTCTTCTGATATTCCAGGATCTTCGCTTACCATTTCCGCCACTGGTTTTGGGTCTTCAACAACTTGTGGTTCTGCAGCTTCAATTTCCTCAACTGTTGGTTTTGGTTCTGCTGCCAAGTTTGGAATGTCGCTAGGTGTTAGAGTATCACCATCATCCTCATCTAAATTTACCTCTAAATTGATTTTGTCTTCTTCTAGCATATTTTACCTCCTGCTCTTGAGTGAAACTTAGTGTAAAGTCACTAATAACTATCATTATTATACCACAAGAATCAAAAGTTTCAATATTTTAGACATTTTTTTATTAATGGCAATTATCTTTCAATGGTAGAATATTATATATTCTAAATGGTTAAATTCGAATTTATTTGATTTTTTCTATATTCCTTTATATATTTTTCATTCATAAAAAAATATTTACGACTTATAAAAATTCAAATATTTACGAATTTTAAATGGTAGAATATATATAATATATTCTAATTGCAAAAGATAAATCTTGTTTTTAGCTTGATTTCAAGATAGTTTCAATGGCAATGGTCCTTTTTTTAGAAAAGGAGAAACCTATAGGAAAAGAAAAAGTATAAAAAGAAAACGAAGTTTTTGTAAACTTGAGAGTTTTCATCCGCCTGCGGCGGGGAGGGTGCCGTGCTAGATAGGTGGAGTAGTGGCTCCTGGTGATGTGGTATAATGTAATCATAAAGGAGGACATAAATATGTCTAAAAAAGAAATATGTATAAATAAAAAAAGCGTAGGATACTGGAGCGCTTGTGGGGGCGTAGAGGTGAAGGCCATCGACTTTGGAGTTGAAGACTTTGTTTACTGCGTAGCTGGAGCTTGGAATGGTAAAAAGAGCTATCACAAGCTTAAAATCAACTACAATAATGATGATGGCTTTGTAGTGTTAAATGGCTATAGATTATATCTAGGAGACTGCATTAGAATGTAGTCTTCTTATTAGGGGTGCCGTGCTCACAATATAATAAAAGTAATAATTAGATATGTTAAAATATAATCGTAAAGCAAAGGGGGACACAAATTATGCTTAACAATGTAAAAATAACTAAAACTTATATAGGAAAAAGTGAAATGACTTCAGGTAATGCTTATAGAATTACTATGTCTAAAAATGGTGAAAGAATATGGTTTATCTTTAATGATAACTATCTAAATGAAACCGATAATAAAGGTTTATTAGAATGCTTATATATGGATGCTATAGCTTATGAATATAATGATAATATGGTTAATTTTTTCCTAGAATTTGGTTATGAAGAAGATAACATAGAAGAAGGAAAAAAGGCTTACTATGGTTGTAAAAAACAATTTGAAAGACTACACAAATTATTTACACACGAAGAAATAGAAGAAATGAGAGAAGCGTTCTAGCTTCTTTTATTTCTAAAGAAGAGGGCCGTGCTTGCAATAAATCAAAGTAGGCGTTCAAGTGTGTTAAAATATAATTGTAAAGAAAAGGAGAAATACATATGAAACAAAGAATTAGATTTGCAAAAGTTGGAAAAAACCAAATCCAAAAATTACTAGATTTAAAAATAGGAAGAAGATTTATTGAAAAAGAACAAATCGAAGAAGTGAAAAAAATCTTAAAATTAGAAGAAAAAAGCATAATAGATTTAAGAAGAACTAGAAACACCATTGTAAGAGAATTAACAAGAGATATTGAAAAAGAAAAAGAGACTGAAGAAAAATGGAATACAATGAGTGGGGTTACTGCAGTTATCGATGATATGATTTATAAACAAGAGTGGGTTATTTAACCTTCTCTTATATATGACCGTGCTAATAGTGAAAAATATATACGCTTGGAATATGTTAAAATATAAGTGTCAAAAGGGAGGGAATATTATGAATAAAGAAATGGAACTTTGGCAAAAAATAGAAGATTATAGAATAGCAACATATAATGAAATTGATTTAGTAGTCTCTATCAATGGGTTAAGTGAAGAAACTTTAAATGACATCATCTACGCTAGAACTGGGTATAGAGACATGGAGCAATATGAAGAAGAGTGCAATTAGCACCCTTACATATAGACCCGTGCTTAAGGCGAGACAAACAACCTCACATAGTGTGATATAATGAAAGTGTCAAAAGGAAAGGAAAAGGAGGAATTGACAATGAATATGAATTTAGTTTTAGTTTATTTTGCAAAAAAATATGAGGGAGACTGGGATAAAATGTATCAAGCAATCGCACAAAAAGAAAGAATTGATTTTAAAGATTTAGAAAAGTTAGATAGTGATATGGATTGTAAATATACAACAATTATTGATAATAATTACCCTAATCACTTTAAAAGTAAGTACAAACCACCATTTGTATTATTCTACAATGGAGTTGAACCTACTGATGAAAATACACAACACTTGGATGGTGGAGTAGGAGCGTATGTATTAGACTTAGCTTAAGCTAGGTCTTTTATATACAATAGGGCATCCGTGCTTATAGTATGAGAATCTAGTGAATGTGAACATGATATAATGTAATCAACAAAGGGAGGAAAAAGAAATATGAAAATTAAACATTGGCAAGGTTATGGGAGCGTAAATATGAAAGTATTAAAAAATACTCCAAATCTAGTAATAATTGATGTGTATGGCGAACATGAGTGGGGATTAGATAGAGATGACGAATATGATGTTTGTAAATGGTTATTAAATAAAGTAAATGGTCATAAAGAAACTGATTACACTCAAATATCAAACTTACAATTAAATGATAGATATGAAAAAGATCAAAATACTGGATTAACTATTGAAAGATGCACTTACACAATATCAATTAGATAAGGTTGAAAAACCTTTTCTAATATATGTCCGTGCTAACAGTAAAAATATATAAGTCAAATAATATGTTATAATGAAAATGTCAAAAGGAGGAAAAAGTATGAAAAAATATACAATTGACGCAATGAATTTATATGGACTAGAAATTTTAAAAGGGAGAGACATTCCAACATTTACCGACAAAGAGGACGCTTGGGACTATGTAGGTATGTTAGATGAAAGATTTCCACAAGGACATTTTATAGTAGTGGAGGTATAAACCTCCTTTATAGCCATCCGTGCTATAGATCAAACTTAAACCCAAAATAAAAGTGGTATAATGTAATTGTAATCAAGGAGGACACAAGTATGATTAATGAAAAAACAAATGTAAGAGAGTGGTATATAGAAACATATCCCGATGATAGAGAAATGGGGGAAACACTAAATGAGGAAACAACATTCTATGATGTGTTTGTGGCATTAGATACATATGAGGATGTGTATGATGTAATTGGTGGAGATGCCGATAGCCTTGTTAGAGAGAGGATATTTGAAGCATTGGCTAAAATTATGAATACCAATTATGAGGAAATCTATGACCAATGGTTAAAGTGCAATTAAGCACTTTTTCTTTGATTAGCTATACCGTGCTAACCCAAAAGTTGACAAGCATTTAAAAATCATATATAATATTGGAAAAGGAGGAAAAGAAAATGGATGTAAGTAAGATTTTAAAAGGCACTATATTTTTTGTGAGAGAAGAGGAGGAAAATAAAAACAAAATGAACTCACTAATTATAGAGGATGTAATGACATTGAGCAAAAGAGCCGAAAATTGCTTAAAGAGAATGGGCGTTGTAACTATTCAAGAATTGATAAGCCACACAATAGAAGACTTATACAATACTAAAAATGCAGGTAAAAAAACAGTTGATGAAATAGTTACTAAAATTCATGAATTAGGTCTAACATTTAGAGATGAAGACTTATATAGAATCTAAAGAATCCGACAGGGTTCTTTTTTTATATCTATATATACGACCGTGCTAACTGAATAGTTGACAGTATTTAAAATTAGGTGTATAATGAAGTTAACATAAATCAAAAGGAGGACACTAAAATGAAAAAACAACAAGTTATTGATTTATTAAAAAATTATAGAAAAGGGACTTACAAGAAAATTGAATTTGGTAAAACCGAAATTGTAAAAGGAAAAACTCTAGTAAAGCATACAAAATGCGTTGGTAGATTTATGATTACTTATACTAAAATGAAAACCTTTACTGGAGACATTACAAAACCTCATCCACTACCATGGGGAGAATGGGACACTCAAAGCGAGTTAAAAGGGTTATTTATAGACCATAAAGGAAAATCTTATTTAAGGGCATATAAAAGCACTAACTCAAAGCATAAAACCATTACAACTTATACATTAGATGGTGAAAGCGTTACTAGAGAATATCTATTAGAAAATGGGTATATCAAACAAAGCAAACCAAGTGATACATTCACAATTTCATTAGATAACATTATATCAATAGGGTAGGGCAACCTACCTTATGGGTATATATAGACCGTGCTAGCAGCAAACAACAAGCATAACAAAACATATGATAAAATATAGTCAACAAAGGGAGGAAAAGAAAAAAATGAAAGTACATGTTATTAGTGCAGAAATATTTAGATGGAGTTTAGGAGATTGTTCTAATGGGGGAATGAGTTCAAGACACAAAGAGGTTCTTATTATAGTAGATAGAGGAATGCCACTTGAATTCGATGAGAATAACCCACCAGAAAATTTGGTTGTTATGGAAGAAGGTTTTATGGGGCATAAATACTTAAGACCATTCAAGAGTGCAGACCCTAACAAAACTGGCTATATGTTTGGAGGAAACTTCGCATATTCTAGTGATAGTAGATTTCCATTCGATTATCCATTAGGCATTCATGACAGAGAAGAAACTTGGGAAGAATATGAAATGTTAACTAGGTAAATCCTAGTTTTCATTTCTACATATGACCGTGCTAGGGAGTATAGAAAATCGATTAAAAATACATGTTAAAATATAATCAACAAAAGGAGGAAAAAAGATTATGGGAAACAGAGCAGTAATCACAACAAGAGCAAACTTTGATAACAATGGAGTAGGAATCTACATTCATTGGAATGGAGGGAGGGATAGCGTTGAAGCATTTCTAAAGTATTGCGAATTGAAAGGACATAGAACACCAGATACTGATTGTTATGGTTGGGCTAGATTAGGACAAGTTATCGCTAATTTCTTTGGTGGGACAACATCAATTGGAATTGATTTAGTTGAAAGATTAGATTGTGATAATTGGGACAATGGAGTATACATAATTGAAGGTTGGGAAATTGTAGGAAGAGAATTCTTTGATGGAGATTCACAAGATGAACAATACAATTATGATTTGCTAGAAATGCTAATAGATATAGATTCAAGACAACCTGTATCAGAGCAAATTGGAGAAGACAAGATAAAAGAATTAATGAGTGGCAACTAGCCACTTTTAATTCTATAAGGTCATCCGTGCTAGGGTGTCAAAATTTAAAGCAAACATAAGTGGTATAATGAAATCAAGAAAGGAAGGAAAACAATATGATAATGACAAGAATATGGCTAACCAAAGAAACCTATCAAACACTAATTAAAAACACAATAGCAAGAGTTATGAAGGAAAAGGGAGTTAGTGAAGATACTGCAGTATTATGGTTAAGCAATAGTTATTTATTCAAACAATTCATATTTGTGATTAATTAAAGGAGGGGCAACACATGAATGATATTGTAACAATTAAATGTTATGGAGAAGAAGAAAAAATGACAAGAAGGAAGGCAATTGATAAATACAAGTTTTGTGCATTAATGAGCGAAGGATCAGAGAAAGAAAGATATTGCAACATATTGATACAATTGCTTGATGGGGAGACTTATTGCACTGATGAGTGGAATTAGTCCACCCCTACAGCTAACCGTGCTAGAACGCTAAATTTGAGCCGATTTAGAGCATGTTATAATGAAGATGTCAAAAGGAGGAACGACAAAATGGACAAAGAATTAAATTACACATTCGATGACAAAGACTACACACATTATATTGATTATGGAGAGTGGCAAGATTTCATCACTAATGAGTTTGCAAGCACTTATGGACTAGACTATGATACTGCAAACAATATTATTGAAGATATGGACTTGTGGGACACACTAGAAGAGTGGTATTTAGACCCTTTACATGAACACTTTGAAGAGGAGGCATACCAACAATTCCTAGATGATGAGGAATATCGCAAAGACCCTTGTGGTTATTATGGAGTGAGTGAAAGCGACTTCCACTAGGAAGTCTCTCTCTATAGCCGTGCTAGGCATAAGGAATTTTCAGATATATAAAAGTAGTAAAATATACTTGTAAACAAGGAGGACACAAAAATGTTTATTTATGCAAACAACAAAATTATATTTCCAAGTGGTGAATATTTATTTATATCACCTCAAAATTCAAAAATGGGTGATATACCTAGTATTTCAACAAGTAGTCTAGAATGTAGTTTTTGCCAAGATATGCAAGCAAAAAAAGATAATGTATGTAGCAAATGCTATGCAAGAAAAATTTTAAAACTATATAAGAATGCAAGAGAAACTGCAAAGAATAACTATGACTTATTAACTAGTAGAAAACTAACTAAAGAGGAATGCAAAGCAATTGCTAAAGGCGTAGCAAATCACAAGTATGTTAGACTTGAAGCATTCGGAGAAATTGAAAAAGGGTTAAAAGGACTAACACAAATTGAAAACTACTACAACATTGTTAAAGAGTCAAAAAAATATAATGTAACTTTTATACTATGGACTAAAAACATTAAAATATTAAACTTATTTTTTGCAAATAATCCAATGTTAAAAAACTTAAAAATTATTTTATCAAGTTATCAAGTTAACAAGCCATTAAATAGAGACACACTACCAGACTATTTAAAAGAATGTAAAATATTTACTGTTGTAAATAGTGATAGCCCACTAATGGCAAAAAGAAATTGTTATGGAGGAACAAATGGTGTGACATGCTCTACTTGTCAATTATGTTATGCAAGTAGGATCAAAGATATCATAGAAGCTTTAAGGGGTTAGCCCCTTTTTGCTTCAAAGCTGGCGCCGTGCCTGGTAGCTATAAAATTAAGCAAGTTATAAATGATAAAATATGAATGTAAAGAGGAGGAGTAAATATGCAAATAAAAAAAGTAAGAGTTGGATATGGATACAAAGTTATCCAAGATAACGAAGTAGTGGGATATTATGGAGAATATGCAGACAATGGAGCGAGTGAAGGGGTTATATTTAAAGATTATGAAGCCTTCGAACTGGGAGAAGGAGTTTGCTATATCAATGAATATGGATTTGATAATAGCGAACAAAACTCATGCGAATTATTTGAATTTAATGCAAAGCAAATAGCAACTGAAAATGGAGTTATAGATAATCCATACTTTGCAACTGGTGGATATACCAAGCAAGACTTTATAAACCTAGCTGGAGGAGATTTAAAATTAGCAGAAGAACTATTTGAATGTGTAAGTTGGCAATGTCCAGAAACATTGCTAGATGAATGGGAATGTTGTGGGGAGGTATAATTCTCCCCTCAATAGCCTACCGTGCCTCTATGGGCAAATTTGGTGGCAAATATAAAGTGTTATAATACAAGTGTAAATACAAAGGAGGAAAAAAGAATATGGGATTAGATATGTATTTAATGGCTCAAAAATATGAGAGTAGAAGCAGTTGGCAATTAGGCAAAGAGGAAAGAAAGGAAAAAGAAAAAGAGATAGTAAAAGAGTTTTATCCAGAAGACTTACAAAAGATAGGCTTAAAACACATCAAAGACAATTTTTTATCAAAACAAACAAGATATCAAATTGGCTACTGGAGAAAATTTAATGCTTTGCAAGCATTCTTTGAAAAAAGAGTTGAAAGTGAGCATGAATTATTACATGGGGTTTATGTTTATGAGGAAACAATTAAAGAATTAATATCAACATTTAATAAGATATTAAAAGACATAAAAACATGTGAAACCGAAGAAACACAATATTGTAATGGTTGGTGCAATGGTGAGAAAACTTATGACACTAAAAATGTTTATAAAAGCCAAGTGGCACAAGAATTGCTTCCACCTGGAGAAGGCTTCTTTTATGGCTCACAAGAAATTGATGAGTGGTATGTAGAAGATATTAAGTATTCTCTTAAACTATTCAAAGAAGCTCTAAAACTAATTGAACTTGGCTACGATATCATATACGAAGCAAGCTGGTAAAAAGAGGGGTTCGCAAGAACCCTATCTTTTGGATCATGGGGTCCGTGCTACCCTCTACCAAAAATTGAGACAAAATAAATGTTATAATGTAAATGTAATTAAGGAGGAAAGAAATATGGCTTGGTTAGAAAAATGGGAATGGAAGGTTGTTTGGTGCAACAAAGTTGAAGAAATAGATTCTTGGGAATACGAAAAAGACAACTTTGAAGAAGCACTAGCAAGATATGATGCAATAGAACTTGAAGAAGGGGAAACTGCGTATATTGAATCTTATACACTAGAAAGCATCATTTTAGAAAAGAAATTAACAACTAAATATGAAGTAGAAGAAGAAGTTGTGTATAGCGAAACAAAATTCGGTCCTAGATGGTCTTCTATTTATGAAAATCAAACAACTGCACAAGATGTTTTCAATGCTTTATCATCAACTAAAAGCGACAATAAGCGTTTAACATTATGGGAAGTAGAATATTTAAATAGCAATGAAACTGGAAGAACATTATTAGCACAATCTGATGCAGAACTATAGCTCTGGAGCTATGTTCTTTCAAAGTACGTCCGTGCCTGTACTAGGGCATTTTGGGAACATTTTATATAGTATAATGAAAGCGTAAAGAAAAGGAGGATACAAATATGGAAAAGAGTTTAAAACAAATATTCAAGTATAGAAACTGCATTGGTATATTAGCAAAAGACAATACACAAAATGGTTTTTATTACTTGCCAACAAATGACTTGGGGTTATATCAAGATGTTATGAGCCTTCCAAGTGAAGAGGTAGACTGGGTTAATGTAATATGCAAAATTAACATAATTGGCAAATATTACATAGTTTATGTTGAAGAAAACAATAGTTGTTGGGACAAAGAATTTGACACAATGGAAGAAGCAATTAATGCAATTATCGAAAGGGAGGAAGAAAGAAATGGCAAATTGGACTGATAGTTTAGGGAGAGTTAAGGGCTCTCCCGAAAATGTAAGAAAATTTTTTGATATTTTAGAGAAGGAAACCGATGGGCTTCCATACCTACCAAGAACAATTTTAAACGAGCATGAAAACGAAGGCGAAACTGGTTGGTTTGATTTTGGTTGTGCTTGGAGTGTAGCTGACTGTTGGCTTCATTATTGCTTTGCAGAAGACCAAATAGGCATTATTGAGCTGACTAAACAACTTAATTTAGAGGTTAAAGTATTATCTTCTGAAATTGGCTCATACTACATAGAATATTTTCATGTAAGAAATGGAGAAATGATAGAAGAGGTTTGTTGGGGTGAGGACGACATAAAAGCTGTTAAGCTGGACAAGAAGGTTCCTAGAGAAGAAATTCACCTATTTAAATTATGGGCACTTCAAGATCAACTAATCGACAAATATATGCACTTGTAGAAATACAAGTCATATATGGGTATCCGTGCCCCTACCTAAAGATTTAGGCGGAAAAATATATAGTATAATTAAGGTAACAAAAGGAGGAAAAGGTATGAAAGATTTTACAAAAGAATTAGAAGGACACAAAGGAATTTATAGAGGGCTACTTGAAATGGCTATCTATGAACTAGAAGAACTTGAAAGCGAATATGAAAGGGAATTCGACTTATCATGGGAGGAATTAGTTGATGTAATAGACTATGCATGCGAATGTGCAGATAGATACTACCCAGACACAAAGCCTTATGACCACATAAGAAGCCAACTTGAATATGTGTTAGATGTAGAAAGTTTAGAAGAGGAGGAAGAGAAATAATGAAAGACTGGACTGGAAGCAAAGCAAGCATTTTTAAACAAATGGGAGCAAGTAATCACACACAAGAAGAAAGAGAGGAGAACGACTTTTATGCTACTGACCCAACTGCAGTAGACGACCTTTTAAAACATGAAAAATTAAGTAATGTAATATGGGAATGTGCAGTAGGTGAGGGGCACTTGGCAAATCGATTAATCGAACTAGGTCATTCGGTTTGGGGAACCGACATTATCGATAGAGGTTGGCTAGGGACTAGGATAGTAGACTTCTTAAACTTTGAGCCACAACAAGAATACGATATGGATATTGTAACTAACCCACCATATAAATTTTGTAATGAATTTATATTGAAGGCTTTAAGATGCGTAAAACCTGGAAGAAAGGTTTGTATGTTTCTTAAGTTAACAACACTAGAGGGGCAAAAGAGATATGAACAAATATATAGTAAATATCCACCTAAAACTGTTTACGTTTATGCAAAACGTAAGGAGTGTGCCAAAGCTGGTAAGTTCACTGGTGGTAGTTCTGTATGCTATGCTTGGTTCGTATGGGAGAAGGATAACTACGAAGAAGGGACTAGGATCAAATGGATATAAGCTCGAAAGAGCTTTTTAGGTGTCCGTGCCCATATGGTAAAATAATGGGTTGACATAAATTTAAAAAAAGTATACAATAAAGTAAACATATAAAGGGGGAATAGAAGGAATTATGAAAAAGTATATGTTTAAAGCTGAGACGATTAGGTGTGGCAAGCCTGAATCTCAATTATTCGGAAGCCAAGAAGAAGCAGAGGAGTTTTTATCCCACAAGGAAGAAACTGAATCTTGGGATGGATTCGATAAACGAATCATCCTAGTAGAAATCGAAAACGATGTAGAAAAGGAATTGACTGTTATAGATAGCGGCATAGGCAACTATGAATACTACATAGAAGTGTATAGCAAGCATAGAGCTGACCAAGAAGGTTACATCCTACAAAGTAAATGGTTTACTAGCAAGAAGGATGCAAAAGAATGGTTAAAATCAAACATAGACTACATAGATAGAAAGAACTACGATATCTACCTAATGGGCTCAAAATACGATAAATTTAGCGATTTATATGGCGATATAGAAGAAATTGAGGTGTTATAAATGGAAGTCACATATGAAGTGGAAAGAGGTAAACTTAACGAACAAAATGTAGAAGAAAGTTTCAAGTTTGAAAGTTTCGAAACATTAAAAGATGCCGAATCTGAATATGATGCTATACAATGCAATGAATCTGGAAGATACAAAAACTTATGGAAAATATTCATTGAAGATGGAGAAGAAATAAATAGAGAGTTATTAAAGAGCGAAACAAAAAAAGACTAGCGAAGACTAGTCTCTTTTACGTATTGTTTAAATCGCTTATACTCTCTGGAGTGCTCGCTCCTGGTCTTTTTGTCATGGGCCATACCTATCATATCTTGATTCATCCTTCTGATCTTGTTCTGACTGTTGTGAAGTATAGTCCAAGTATCCAAAGCTCTAAGCTTATGTTTACAGTTAGGTCTTGTAATTAGGTAAGGATAACCGTCCGTGACCTCTTGTACAGTAAGAATACCGTGGTTCTTTATATACGATTCGCATGCAGAAATCAAAAATACCGTGTCCGTGCCATTGGAAAGAGCCTTTTTCCAGTTGGCGTCTACATAAATTTTGCCTTGATATGGACCGTGCTCAGATGTACAACCCTCATACGAGCTGCATAAATAGAAAATTACAGGAAATTTTTCTTTTCTGAACAGTTTCAAGCTTTCTTGAAGCTTATTTTTCTTGTATCTGGCGTCAGAAGACACCTCGCAACGATAAATTACGCTGTATGCCCTCTTGAAAAGGTAGTCAAAATCAAATTCTTTTGAAAAATAAGGTCTGAAAGTTCTAAAAATAGCGTTTTTTTCTCTCGAATCCAGATCTTCCCTCATCAGAAGAACGTTTTTCAACGCTTTTCGCTTAGCCGTGGTAGGAATTTCGTCAGAAATTATAGAAAAAGCCTTAATTAAAAGGCTCTTGTTCTTCTTCTTCATCGTTTTCAACCTCAAGCTCTACATTTTTAGCGTTTTGCATCATTTTTTTCATAGGATTATCGCTAAATGGGTCCTCTTCGTCCTTTTCAATAACTTTTTCAAGGTATGCAAGTTCAGAATTGTAGTCGCTTTCTGACAATGAGTGGCCATATAACCTAGACATATACATTTTAGGCGATAAAATTCTCTTTGTGAACGCATCTCCAAGAGTTCCAATCTTATTTTCGAATGAATCATCTGCAAATGCAGAGTAAGTAACAGAGATATCATAGCTCTTTGTTGTAATTTTTCCTGTATTCATGCACTCATACGCACATAAAGCTTGTGAGAACAGTTCTTGTAAGATTCTAGTCTCTGATTCGATAAGCATATTTCTAGTAAAGATAGTAATCTTTTCCTTTTCTCTTTGAGCTTCAGCGTTATCTCTCTTACTAATGTCGATACCCAATGTAGCTGGTGACATAATACCATTGATAATTTGAAGCATAATTTGAATTGCATGTTCAGAATATTGTGCAAAGTTGATATCTGGTTGAGTAACTTGTACAGGTTCTGCACTAAGTTGTCCTCCATCTGCACCTTTAGCTCCCGTGTATTGTACATACTTTCTATCGAACTCTTTAGGTTGGATAGGAAGTCCAGTTTTAACATCTCTCTCTAGGAAGTCAGAGTTGAAGTATTCAACAGCTGTACTTCTTCTAACTGTATTAGCTGCTTGAGACAAACATTGGTCTAAGTCATCGAACAGATCAATCTTACCAGTAAAGATACTTCTACCAAACGCATTAGTATGAACATCCTCGTAGAATCTACTAGGAACTGCGAACAATTTGTTGAAATTTTCTATAACAACATGAGGTTCCAAATGTGCGAATTGGTCAACGTCCTTAAGCGATACTGGTTTAACCATATCGTCCTCACCAGTCACCTCAAACGCTTCAAGTACTATGTGAAGGTCTCTCTCAAGCTTACCATTCTCATCTTTTCTAGTTTCTGTCCTTCTTGTTTCTGTAAGAAGGTATCTTTTATTTTTGGCGTCTGTATAGTAATCCTTAAAGATTACAGCTATTAATCTATTAGACTTTATAATGAAGTCAACTTGCTCTGCTCTATAATATTGTATAATAGGATAATCACTTAGGTCTCTATCCCAGTTAAGTTTGAAGCATCCCCAACCCTCAACAAGAGTCAAAGGTACTTGGCATTGTTCATACAAGTCCCAGAAGTTATTCTCTGTGATAATGTTATCTATATTTTTATTAACTGGATTGTCTCTTCCAAGTTCTACATGTCCACCTTGAATATCAGGTTTACCCATAATGGCCACAAACGTATCTATAATGTTTCTAGGTTGACCAGAGTGTGTTCTCTTGATATCGTTCTCTGTAGATGTTACAGACCAGAAGTAAGACCTCTTATTTCTAGCGAACCAAGGTTCGTAGTTATAGTCTATTGTATTTTGTCTCGTGTAGAAGTTTAGAAGTTCATCGCTATCTCCACTATACCACACATTGTACTCTCGTATCTTTTGTTTTACTGCATGATCTTCATCATTTATAAATGTTAGTCTATCGTCACCTGGCGTACCTTCGTATCTGCCAAGCCCTAAAAAGCTTAATGCTTTATTCCTTAACCATTCCTTAAGCGTCATCTTCTGTCACCTCCCACAAGAATGACTTTCTTGTTCCTCCGTTTTTCATTACTCTCTTTTCTAGCTGGTCCCAGTTTACACTAAACCCCAAAGCCATATCTCTATGATTCTTTGCTATTCTAAAATAAGTAGGAGTTAAGTTTGTATTCTTTAACAACCACTTTATTTTTGGATTTTCTTTAGCTATCTGCTCTAATCCAGAATAACTACCTATTCTTAATCTATGTCCCGGCATAAAGTCTATATTAAATACAAAAGGCTTTTTTTCCATACCTGGAACTCCAGGCTTGAATTTTATTGTATATTGCCCAGAAGTGTAGAAAGTGTCTTCATTTTTTGTAGGATGGTCGCCAACCCTTAAGGGTTGTTCAGCAAAGCGCACATACGCACGCCTTGAAAATGCCTCCTTAGGTGTACACTGAATAATTAACTCTTGAGCAGCCCTACTTTTCCTCATTAGAAGACCCCTCTTTTCTATCCACAGGAACTACTGCATTAATAGTAATTCTAGCATTAGCCTTAGCTTGATCTTGACCCAACTTCATAAAATGTTCTGAAGCAATATCAAGAGCTTTAGTGTTACCATCCTTAGCAAGATTAACAATAGCCTTTCTTAAACAACCATTAGTAAACCCAGCCAAATAATTAAAAGTCTCCTTATAATTCATATGATAAATAGTATCGCAGAAGAACTCCAAATCTCTTCTTTCTAAAACCATATCATAGTTAGCTTTGCAATAGCCTTTCATATATTCATAAGTACCCTCGTAGGTACCATAGTTATCGATGTAATCTTCAAATACTTCTTGAAAATCGTCTGGGAAGCCCTTTACTATGTTTCCGAAATTACTCTTCTCTTCAAGCATAGAACCCCTCCTTTAATCTAAAGATATTATAAAAACAAAAGAAAGAAAAGTAAATAGAAAAGGCTAAACTTTTTGCTTAGCCTCAACCAAAGACTTGTATTTAACAAATAGAGCTTTTTCTTTTGATTTAGACAAAAACCTACCATAACCGCTTCTAAGACCCGCTGCAATTTCCCAATTTATGTAGAAATCCTTGTATTCTCCAAAGTATTGAAGAGTGTGTTCATAAGCAGAACGATTAACGCAGTCTTGCATAAGCCAGTTAAAGTTTTCCATTCTTTCCGAATCGACCGCTACTCCACTTTTCTTACCAACGCCTTTAACTCTAGCGCCTCCACAAGAGCTACGACCGACCACCAATTTGTCGACCATACTCTTCTTTAGTTCCAACTCGATTCTGCGCTTCTTAGACTTTCTTTGATAGATAGCCTTACGACAGACAGTAGGGTTCAACTGATAGAATTTAACAATCCAACTGAATATCTCGATAACGTCCAAATCAGCATTCCCGCCTAATACTCGCCTACTAAAATCCATAAACGACAAATGGTAGTCTCCTGACTTGTCGTAGTAGCCATCTCCATCAACTAACTTGAATCTCCCTTTACAATCGTTATACAAAAACAAAAAACGATCATAATCGAAGAAGAAAGAGAACTGAGCATAATCCGAACCCAAGTTGCAATAGACCTTCATCAAATACTTTTTTCCATCCCAAGAAATCTTAGGATTCCCAACCTTAATGAAATCCTTTTCCGAAATAAACATACAACACCCCTCCAAACCCCAAAGTAAACTATTCATTCACTTTTTGTTAAAATTATACAAAAACCGATAAAAAAAGTAAATAAGTTTTTGACCAATATATAATATATATAAAT
>JAEIGA010006877.1_pt1 | contig 17291 bp, 15 predicted proteins | sample 9270691 | NCBI WGS metagenome assembly JAEIGA01 (sample SAMN17057246, study PRJNA624740) | gut metagenome | biome: biome; isolation source: fecal sample | host: Bos grunniens | place: China: Xizang | collected 2019 | reverse complement strand
ATATAGAGCCGGATGACAATAATTTGTCAGTATTTTCACATAGAATTTATGAACTTTTTCTGCGCGTAACAACAGAGGTAGAGTCTAATATGAAAGCTATACTGAGCGCAAACTTATATGGGAGTGGCAATTATAAGATGAGTTCAGATTATTTCAAACTGTCCGCGCCATTAAAGTTGCCTGAGTATCGTGTAGTGTTTAAGCGTTGGTCGTCAAATAGAGTGTTTAAACCTTTTGAGGCGTGGAATACAAGTATGTATGCCCCGTTACTATGGTATCAGGCATATAACCATGTAAAGCATAATCGTTACGATTATTTCAGAGAAGCCAATTTAGAAAATCTTATGAATGCTATATCTGGACTCTTATCCCTTTTGTATTCTCAATTTGGAGAAGAGATGGCATCCGCTTGTTTTGAGGGTATGTCTGTACTTCAACAAGATCAGAATAGAATTGAAACAGATACCTTTGATATATGTGCTCCTGTTTTTTCTAATGATGAGCAATATGATTTTATTTGGGACAACTTAAAAAATGAGGCTGATCCTATCTTAAACTACCCTTTCTAGTGTTGTATCGATGCCGATGTTTTTTCAGCTATTTTATATGTGGGAAATTATCAGCATCTCCAGTTTTACTGATGATTGATATCTGATTCAATTAACCGCTTGTCGGAAATATGTCGGAGAAGATAAATAAAAAACCGCATCCTAGATATCTAGAATGCGGTTTTTGGTGACTCCGACAGGATTCAAACCTGTAACCTTCTGATCCGTAGTCAGATGCTCTATTCAGTTGAGCTACGGAGCCGATTCAGCAGCTAAGCTGCCATATCTTTACTCGCCCTTAACGATAGCGACTTTCTTCTCCTTAATACGAGCCTTCTTACCAGAGAGTTCTCTGAGGTAGAAGATACGTGCGCGACGTACTTTACCAACCTTGTTGAGCTCGATTGAATCGATAAATGGTGACTCAAATGGGAAAATTCTCTCAACACCTACACCACTTGCAACCTTACGTACTGTGAATGTTCTTGTTGCTGCTGAAGCTCCGCGAAGCTGGATAACAGTTCCTCTGAACTTCTGAAGTCTTTCCTTATCACCCTCCTTGATTCTGTAAGTAACGGTGATTGTATCACCGGCCTTGAATTTAGGGTAGCTGGCTACTTTATCGTTTGCAAATGCCTGCTCTACTACTTTAATAAGATCCATTTTTCTTTCAATTAAATTTTGTGGCAACATCATGTCTTTTTTCACCCTGCACGAGAGGTTGCTTTGATTTTGGGATTGCAAAGGTAGGAATTAATTTTAAAACTGCAAACTTTTTTGATAAAATATTTCTAAAAAAAGCATTCTAGTCAAAAAGGTCTTTGATTTTTTCAAAGAAATTTCTGTCATCCTTGTTCGGATTAGGTTTGAATCCTGCTTTAGAACGCAGGTTTTCGACTGCCTGTTTCTCGTCCTTCTCCAGCTTTTTAGGAATCCACACAGCAATCTTCACATAGAGGTCGCCTGTTCCGCCGTAGCCGTTCACGGTAGGGAGGCCTTTCCCTCTAAGTCTGACGACTGTGCCGGACTGTGTGCCGGCTTCTACCTTTATTTTATATGGTCCCTCAAGAGCAGGCACCTCCACTTCAGCTCCGAGAATCGCGTCCGGCACTGAGATAACAGTTGTGCAGTAGAGGTTGTTGCCTTCTCGCTTGAGAGTCGGATGCTCCTGTTCCTCTATTACGACAAGAAGATCTCCGTTGATACCGTTGTTCTTTGCTGCATGTCCTTCTCCTGACAGTGTCAGCTGCATTCCTGCTTCTACTCCAGCTGGAATCCTCACCGTGATCTTTTCGCGTTTGCGTACAAGTCCGGTTCCGTTGCAGCTGCGGCATGGGTTTGAGATAATCTTGCCTTCTCCTCCGCACTGCTGGCATGTAGAATAGCCTACGCTCTGTCCGAATGCGTGATTGACGACCCTACGTATCTGCCCTGTACCTCCACAGGCAGGACATGTCTTGATGTCAGATGCGTTTTTGGTACCTTTGCCGCCACATTCCTGACAAGGTACATTCTTTTCGATAGTTACTTCCTTATCGACGCCCTTGGCTATTTCTTCAAGAGTAAGCTTCACGCGTACGCGAATGTCACGGCCTCTGTAAACACGCTTCTGGGGCTCTTCACGTCTGAATCCATTGAATCCGCCGAATCCTTCAAAGCCTCCGAATCCTCCGCCGAAGGCGCCTCCGAACAAGTCTCTGAAGAGGTCATTAAGGTCTCCGAAACCATGGCTGAAGTCCGGACCGGCCCCTTCCACACCTGCATGGCCGAACTGATCGTATCTTGCCTTTTTGTCCGGGTCGCTGAGGATTGCGTAGGCCTCGGCAGCCTCCTTGAACTTTTCCTCGGCTTCCTTGTCGCCAGGGTTTTTGTCAGGGTGGTACTTGACAGCCAATTTCCTGTATGCCTTCTTTATTTCCTCGGCTGATGCGCCCTTTCCGACCCCCAGCACTTCATAGTAGTCTCTTTTACTTGCCATAATATGCCTCTTAGATGCCTACAACAACTTTTGCATAGCGGATTACCTTCCCGTTGAGTGTGTATCCGGTCTGTACTACATCGAATACTTTTCCTTTCTTCTCGTCTTCCTGAACAGGGAACTGTGCAACGGCTTCATGAAGGTCGGTGTCGAACTGCTGTCCGAATGCCTCGATTACAGCGAGTCCCTTGCCCTTGAGGTAGTTCATGAGTTTATTGTAGATAAGTTCTGTACCTTCCTTGGCAGCATCACTGTCGTCCGAATCCATAAGCACTTTCAGAGCCCTTTCACAATCATCCAGCACTGGAAGCAGTCCCTTTATTGTATCTGTGGAGGCCATGCTGACAAGCTCCAGCTTCTCCTGGGATGTGCGTCTGCGGTAGTTGTCAAACTCTGCCATTAGTCTGATATAGTCGTCCTTATCTTTTGCTGCCTTATCTTCCAGCCCTGCAATCTTCTTCTCCAGTTCCTCTATCCTGGATTTTTCCTTCTTTTCCTTCTTAGGGCTCTTCTTCGCCTCTTCCTTCACTTCTGTCTCCTTCTCCTGAGCCAGGTCTTTCTCTTTTGCTTCTGACATTTCCTTATATATTATATATGAATACTCCTGATGCTACTGTCATTATAATGACGCTGCAAAGATAACAAATAATCTGCCACCTTTGAAATACTGACAATATGGCAGAAAAGAGGCTGACAGATGTCGCATCTGCCAGCCTCGACGATTATAGATTGGTATTATGGTTTTGTGTTATTCTTCAATCTTCTTGTACTTAGGTACGAGAGCCTTCATGATGCTCCATGCGATGAGGTAAGCTACAGCGCAGAAACAGAAGACAATCATATATCCGGCTTCCTTGCCCTCAAAGCTGAGGAATGAGAATGCCGCACCCATGTTCTCCGAATAAGTGAAGAGGGCACCTGCTCCCTTATTGATGAGGAATGAACCGAGGCCACCGGCCATACCGCCGATACCTGTGATGGTTGCGATTGCTGATTTAGGGAACATGTCACCGATTGTCGAGAAGAGGTTTGCTGACCATGCCTGGTGTCCTGCTCCAGCGAGACCGATGATTACAGCTGGCCACCATGCAGAGAACTGACCCATAGGCTGTGCAAAAAGCGCAAAGAGTGGGAAGAATGCGAAGATGAGCATTGCAAGCATGCGTCCGTTGTATGGATGCATACCCTTCTTTTCCACGAATAGTTTAGGCAGGTATCCTCCGAAGATGGAAATCACTGTCACGATTGCATAAAGTGTAACGATGAGAGCCATACCTGTTCCTGATGAAGCCTTGTAACCGAACTGGTCCTGGAAGTATGCTGGAGCCCAGAAAAGGTAGAACCACCATACACCGTCAGTGAAGAACTTACCTACTATGAATGACCATGTCTGGCGGAATGTGAAGCACTTGAGGAAAGGAATGGTCTTCTTTTCTCCAGCCGCTTCTGCCGAAGGTGCTTCTTCTTCATCCTGCTGTATATAGTCGAGCTCGGCCTTGTTTACGAACTTTGAGTTCTGTGGCTTGTCGTACATGAATACCCAGAATCCCATCCAAAGGAAACCAAGGGCTCCGATTATTACAAATGACATTTCCCATCCGAATGCAGCAGCAAGAGGTGGAATTGTTGCTGGAGCTACAAGAGCGCCCACAGATGCACCTGCATTGAAGATTGAAGTGGCGAATGCACGGTCTTTCTTAGGGAAGTATTCGGCTGTTGTCTTGATTGCAGCAGGGAAGTTACCTGCCTCTCCGAGAGCGAGGATGCCTCGTGCAGCCAGGAAGAGCCACACACTTACTGATGCAATTGCCAATGCTGCAGAAGATCCTGCCTCGACGGCCTTCATTGCTTCTATACTCTCATATCCTTCAATGTGCATTGTAGCCCATCCGCATACAGCGTGAATACATGCTCCGAGAGACCATACTCCGATTGCCCAAAGGTAGCCCTTCTTTGTTCCCATCCAATCCACGAATTTACCTGCGAAAAGCATGCAGACTGCGTAGAAAAGAGAGAAGAAAGCAGTGATTGTACCATAGTCGCTGTCTGTCCAATGGAACTCAGGTGCTATGAACTCCTTCCATGTAAGTGATAGCACTTGGCGGTCCATGTAGTTTACGGTTGTAGCTACGAAAAGCAGGACAACCATCCACCAGCGCCAGTTCGTCATTAGTTGTTTTCCTGTGTTGTTCATTTTGATTATGATTTTGTGATTGCTTATCTGATTTCCTTGATGATCTCCAGTGCATCCTTGCAGAGCTTGGTGATCGCTGCCCAGTCCTTGGCTGCAATAGCTTCCTTAGGGAAGAGGTTGCTGCCCATTCCTACGCAGGTTACACCTGCCTTGAACCATCCTTCGAGATTTTCCTTGGTAGGCTTTACACCTCCGGTCACCATGAGCTGGCTCCATGGCATAGGTGCCTTGAGACCCTTTACGAATGCTGGTCCGAGAACGTCGCCAGGGAAGACCTTGCAGAGGTCGCATCCGAGCTCCTGAGCCTTTCCAACTTCAGATACGGTGCCGCATCCCGGGCAATAAGGCACGAGACGGCGGTTGCAGACCGGGGCAATCTCCGGATTGAAGAGCGGACCAACGACAAAGTTCGCTCCAAGCTGAAGGTAAAGCGCTGCAGTGGCAGGGTCAACTACAGAGCCGATGCCGAGAATCATTCCCGGAAGTTCATTGTTCGCGAATTTTACAAGTTCGCCGAATACTTCCTGAGCGAAGTCTCCACGGTTGGTGAATTCAAAGGCGCGGACACCACCTTCATAACAAGCCTTGAGGACTTCCTTGGCAGTCTCCACGTCTGCGTGATAGAATACAGGGACCATTCCGGTCTCCTTCATTGCAGTGATTACCTGCTGTTTGTTGTATTTTGCCATGATTGTGTTATCTTGAAACTCGTCCTGAACCATCACCCTTCATGAGATTTTCAACCTCAGCCACAGTCACCTGATTGTAGTCACCGAAGATAGTATGCTTCAGACATGAAGCTGCAACTGCGAAGTTGAGAGCCTTCTGGTCGTCTTCAGTATAAGTTAGGAGACCGTAGATAAGACCTCCCATGAAAGAATCTCCACCACCTACGCGGTCTACGATGTGGGTGATATTGTAACGTGGTGACTGATAAAGGGTGCCATTGCTGTACAATACGCCACCCCATGTGTTGTGGTTGGCATTGATTGAACCGCGGAGAGTGATGATTACCTTCTTTGCACGTGGGAACTTCGCCATAAGCTGCTTGCATACGCTCTCGAATTCAGCTGCATTAACTTCTCCGTGGGTTGCTGTCACATCGAAGCCTTCTGGCTTGATGCCGAATACCTTCTCTGCATCTTCCTCATTGCCAAGGATTACGTCACATCCTGCTACGAGCTCAGGCATTACCTCAGATGCTGTCTTGCCATATTTCCAAAGGTTCTTGCGATAGTTCAGGTCACATGACACTGTCACTCCGAGCTTATTGGCTGCCTTGATGGCTTCGAGGCATACGTCTGCAGCTCCCTGGCTGATTGCAGGTGTGATTCCGGTCCAGTGGAACCAGTCAGCTCCTTCGAAGACCTTCTCCCAGTCGATCATTCCCTTCTCAATCTGTGCGATAGATGAATATGCACGGTCATAAACAACCTTGCTTGGACGGGCAACTGCACCTGTCTCAAGGAAATAGATACCTAGTCTGTCTCCACCGAACACGCAGTGCCTTGTGCCTACACCATAGCTATGAAGATCCTTGATGCAGCTGGCTGCAATATCGTTCTTAGGGAATCTTGTCACAAATTCAGCGTCGATGCCATAATTTGCGAGTGATACGGCTACGTTAGCTTCACCACCTCCGAATGTGGCTTCAAACTGCTTGGCCTGTGAAAATCTGAGATAACCTGGAGTAGATAGTCTGAGCATAATCTCTCCGAATGTGATTACTTTTGGCATTTTAAAAAATAGGTTTATGATGTTTTAAATATAAATCAGTATATCGGCGCAAAAATAGCAATAATTTCTCAAATTCCCGTGCCCGTTCACGGAAATTTGCTGTTTGATATAAAAAATTAATTTCGGATATTTGTAGGATAAATGCTCCGTGACTTATGAATAAGGAATGTAATAAGGTGACAATCAATGATGTAGCTCGCGTTGCAGGGGTGTCGAAAGGTACTGTGGACCGCGTTCTTCACAATCGTGGCGAGGTCTCTGCCAAGAGTAAGGAAAAGGTCCTGAAGGTGATTGAGGAAATGGGGTTCAAACCCAACCTTCATGCTTCGCTTCTGGCTTCCCAGAAAGAGCGTGTCATATTGTGTGTGATTCCCGAATATTTTACCGGTGAGTTCTGGTCACTCACAGATAAGGGTATCAAGGAGGCTGCTGAACTTGTTTCCAGATATGGCATTGAAGTCCGTCCTGTAAAATATGATCAGTATGATCTGGAGTCATTTCAGGAAGTGTGCAGGCAGATCTTGGCTGCACCGCCTTCCGGGGTGTTGATTGCGCCTATGTTCCGTTCGGAGACCATAAAGTTCACTCAGGAGCTCTCGCAGCGAGGGATTCCATATATATATATAGATTCGAAACTTGAAGACGACTCTTATCTTGCGTATTTCGGAATGCCGATGTATCAGAGCGGTTATCTTTGCGCTGATATACTTACGGAAGGACGTGAAGTTCCGGAAAAGATATATGCTGTAAGGATTGCACGTGATAAGAAAGGATTGTCTGACCCTACCGTTGTGCGTAGGACCGGTTTTGTCGATTATATTGGAGAACATTATCCTGACACTGTCATTGAGAATGTGTTCATTGATCCAATGGACAGAGATTCGATTGACGCGACACTTGATGCGGTGTTTAAGGAAGTTGTAGGGGAAAAGTTCATTGTAATGTTCAATTCACGTGTCCATCTTGTCGCAGACTACATAAAGCGCAGAGGGCTTAAGGATTGCCGAGTGGTGGGCTTTGATGTCCTGGACAAAAATCTTTCATTCCTCAGGTCCGGACAGGTTCAGGTACTTATCGCACAGCACACGGATACACAGACAGTGGCTGCGGTGAATGCCATGGTCGATTATCTCCTGATGGGCAAGCAGCCGCTCAAGAGGGATAATTATACGCAGATGGATATACTTAATATTTACAACTGCGATTACTACTTGTAGTATTCTTAGGACTGAATTTCGTAGAGCTCCAGAAGACGGAGCTCTTTTTCGTCTGTCTCCTTCATTATGAGTCCGATCCGTTCTGATGCTTCCTGGAGTTTGTCGAACGGCATCGAGCCGCTGCTTAGCAGTGTCTCCAGTTCATTCTTTTCCGTTGCCAGTGCTTCAAGGTCAGCTTCCAGTTGCTCAAGTTCCTTCTGCTCCTTATATGTCAGCTTCTTCTTCTTTGCAGAAACTTCGGCCGGAGCTGACTTGGCTGCTTCCTTGGCAGCCTTCTCCTTGGCAGCCTTTTCTTCTGTCCGTGCAAGAGAACGTTGCTCAGCCTCGTACTCCTTGATGAATTCTCGGTATTCGCTATAGCTTCCCACGAAGTCCTTGACAAGTCCGTTTCCGCAGAAGATGAAAAGATGGTCTACAAGCTTGTCAAGGAAATGACGGTCGTGAGATACGATGATCAACGATCCGCTGAATTCCTTGAGGTATTCTTCCAGAATATTCAAGGTCACGATGTCGAGGTCGTTGGTTGGCTCGTCCAGAATCAGAAGGTTAGGCTGCTGCATGAGTATCGTAAGCAGATATAGCCTGCGCCTTTCTCCTCCACTTAGCTTCTCCACTTTATTGTTGAGCATCTCATGGGGGAAGAGGAAGCGGTTGAGAAGCCATGTGTCGTTAACGATGTCCAGAACGGTGTCGTCCGGGTTGAAGGACATGCCGCTCTGGTGGTAGTAGCCGATTTTCAACGATTCTCCACGTTCTATCGTGCCGGTCATGCCAGTAACCATGTCAGCAGTATAATTCCCCGTCAGAATGTTGAGAAATGTGGATTTTCCTGCTCCGTTGCGTCCCACAATCCCTACCTTTTCATATCGCTGGAAATTATAGGTGAACTTGTCAAGATAACACTGGTCACCATAGTAGAAGTTCAAATCCTTGCAGTTGATTATTTTGGTTCCAAGACGTGTGGCCCCCTTCATGGGTTCCATATTCACCTGCTTCTGTGTATAGACTTGCGAAGCTCTGTCATTGAGGTCGTAGAAGGCGTTGATGCGATAACGTGCCTTTCCGGTGCGGGCACATGGAGTACTTCGTATCCATTCCAGCTCGCGGCGGAGAATGTTGCGCACCTTATCTGTTTCAGAGTTGTAATTAGCTATTCTTTCTTCACGTTTCTCTAGAAAATTCTGGTAGTTTCCACGGTATGTATATATTGCACCGTGGTCCATCTCCATAATGGTATTACACACTCTATCAAGGAAATAACGGTCGTGTGTCACCATCAGGAGTGTACATCTCGAACGGCTCAGGTAACCCTCGAGAAACTCTATTGCATCGATGTCAAGATGGTTGGTAGGCTCGTCCATTATAAGGAATTCGGCCTCGCTGGCAAGCATCTGGGTCAATGCCACCCTCTTCACTTCTCCTCCGGAGAGTTCCTTCATCTTCTGGTCCGGGTCAGGCAGATTGAAATTAGTCAGAAATTTCAGAACCCTGTGTTCATATTCCCAAAGATGCTCCTGGTCCAGTCCACTTGTAAAGTCTGTGCTTGAAGACATCACCTGGTCGAATATGGTCTTGTCCGGGTCGAAAGGGTAGTCCTGTTCAAGAAAAGCTATCTTGATATCCTTGAGGAACATGATTTTTCCGCCCGAGTCTGACTTGTCCTTTCCGGCCAGGATCCTCATAAGTGAAGTCTTGCCGGTCCCGTTCGGAGCTATGAGGGCTATCTTGTCGCCCTCATTTATGTTGAATCCGATTTTCTCGAACAGGATCTTTGGTCCGTAACTTTTAGATATGTTTTCTATCTGGAGATAACTTGCCATTGAACTCTACTTAAAGAATTTATCGACTTCCTTCACAGCTTCCGGCAGGGCAAAGACTGCAACACGGTCATATGCCTGTATAATAGTGTCTCCCACTGCTATGTGTGATTCGTTGCCTCTGATAATGCCTCCGATTATGGCGTTGCGAGGAAAATTCATGTCCTTCAGAGGGACCTTGGTTATCTTTGTATCAGGAGCCACGATGAATTCAAGTACTTCTGCATTGGTTCCGCTCATGTACTTTACAAAACGAACTTTGTTGCTGAGTGTGAACTTGAAGATCCTTCCGGCTGTAATGAGCTTCTTGTTGATGACTGCGTCCACGCCGATGCTCTCTGCGAGTTTTATGTATTCGAGGTTTTCTACTTCTGCGATTGTCCTCGGGATGCCGAGACGCTTTGCGGCCACACATGCCAGAATGTTTGTCTCGGTGTTGTTGGTTACTGCAACAAATGCATCATATTCCTTGATCGATTCTTCCAGAAGCATGTCGGAATTTCTTCCGTCACCGTTTACAACTATCACATTATCAGGGAGTTTTTCTGAAAGTTCCATACATTTCTCCCTGTTCATCTCGATGATCTTTACAGTGTCTATCTGCTTTGCCAACTGCTTTGCCAGCATCTCTCCGATTGGGCTTCCTCCAAGAATCATCACATTGTTCACCTCGATATTCTGCTTGCCGATATACTGCATCAGCATATCCATGCCTTCACGTTTGGATATGATGAAGACCAGATCGTGGTACTTGAATTTAGTATCGAATTTAGGGATGATGGTATCATTATGTCTGGCAATGGCCACGACTCTGAACTTCAGTCCTTCTTTAGCCGCAAGTTCGCTGAATTCCGCCATGTTCATGCCTATAAGAGATGATTCCTCTTCCAGCTTGAATACCGCCATGTGTAGTTTTCCTCTGGCGAAGTCGAGTGAATCTGATGATGCTGTGCGTTTGAGAAGGTCCATGATTTCACCTGCAGCAATCTTTTCAGGATAGAAAAGCAGGTCTATGCCCATTTCTGTGAACAGGTATTTGTTCTCGTAGGAAAGGTATTCCTCGTTGTTGATACGAGCCGTCGCCCTTTTGCTGCCGAGCTTCTTTGCCAGCATCGCGCTGACGATATTAACGTCTTGAGACTGAGACGGATTCACTGCTATGAACAGGTCTGCAGCGGCTGCTCCGGCCTCTTGAAGCACCCTTATGGCTGACGGATTTCCTTCCACGGTAATTACGTCCGTGTTGCTTCTCAGGGCTTCGAGTCTCTCCGGATTGCTGTCTATGACGGTAATCTCATTTGATTCGTTGCTTAGAAGTTTCGCCAGATGTGAACCGACTTCTCCTGCTCCTGCAATAATAATTTTCATAGTCCTTAAATATTTACGAAATCCTTTTCACGTATGCTTCTGAATATGTGCTTGCTCTTGAGCAATGCCTGGGAAATTATCCATTTTCTGTATATTCCCTTTACTGAGGCGTTTGCCCGCATTCCTCTATGGAGATACTCCGTGATTTCATGTATATCAGGCATCCTTCCCATATTTGAGGCATCCTTGTGCGCCTTTACGACTGCGTCAAAACATTTCTTACGGAGTGTCAGGAGATAAACGGCGGCCGAGAGGCCGTCCAGACATTTTCTGAAACGGATTCTTCTGACGGATCTTGCCAGTCCTTTCTTTGCCGCCATGTCCGTCGAACGGCCCTGTCTTAACTCCTGCAGCGCATATGTCTTGGCAAGATTGTTCTCCAGCATCAGCAGGTTGTTCCTGTAGTTGAGGTAAAGTTTGAACGGTGACTCTGCCGGGAGGGTCCCACCTCCTACATGATATACTACAGATTCCGGAATTACCGTCACCTTCCATCCGTCAAGCTGCATCCTCCAGCACAGGTCAATTTCCTCCATGTGTGCAAAGAATCTTCCATCCAGTCCACCGGCTTTCCAGAAAGCTTCGGCCCTTACCATCAGGCATGCTCCTGTCGCCCAGAATACATCTGCCGGCCTGTCATACTGCCCGCGGTCAGTGTCAAGATGTTTCAGGACTCTTCCGCGGCAGAACGGATAACCATATCTGTCTATATATCCACCTGCTGCCCCGGCATATTCGAATTTATCCCTCTCATGCCAGCTGTGCAGCTTTGGGGCGCATGCCCCGCATTCGGGATGATTGTCCATCCAGTCCACAAGAGGCTTGAGCCAGCCTTCCGTTACTTCTATGTCCGAATTTATCAGAACAAGATATTCCGGATTGTCGTCGGCGCCAAGTTGCCTGAATGCCTCGTTATATCCTCCTGTGAAACCAAGATTGGAACTGAATCTTATGGTTTTTACGTCTGGGAAACTGCTTTCCATCAGACTTATGCTGCCGTCTTCCGATGCGTTATCCGCTACTACAACTTCAGCCCCTGCTATATTCTTCACTGAATCCAGCAGGGGAGGAAGGAAGTCTCTTAAAAAGCCTTCTGTATTCCAGTTGAGTATTACGACAGCTGTCTTCATGCGCAGAGCCCAGGATTAATTGCATCCGCAACCGCACTCTCCTTCATGTCCGTCACCGCAGTTTCCGCCGCATCCTCCGTCATGACTATGGCATCCTCCGCATCCGCAGGTATGAACAAATTCCCCGTGGAGTCCTTCCGTCAGTTCTTTTTCCGTTGCCTCACGTACGGTTATGATTTCACCGGTGAAATGCAGGGTTTTGCCTGCCATCTGGTGGTTAAGGTCCATTTTTACTGTATCTTCGCTGACTTCCACGACTACACCCGGAATGACTGCTCCCATACTGTTCATCATAGGAATGGTATTGCCAGGTACCAGGAGGTCTTCACGGATTTCTCCGTTCACTTCGAATGCTGCCTTCGGAAGGTCAATAATCCTGTCAGGGTCGATTTCACCGTATCCGTCAGATGGAGAGAGTGTGACGTCAAACTTGTCACCAGGCTCCATCCCTTCGATATGAGCTTCGAGCTTAGGCAGCAGGCTGCCTGTTCCATGAATATAGTCAAGAGGTCTTTCCTTTGTTGTATGATCGACTACGTTTCCATCGACTTCGAGTTCATATGCGAACTCAACTACTTTGTTGTTCTCGATTTTCATTTCTATATGCTTTAAATTATTATCTTTTATTCTCCCGAGATTGACACGTTTTCAAATGCCAGACTCGGAATCTGCCATCTTGAGCTGCTGCGTGCATCTGTTCCAACTGCAGTAAGATTGTTCCATAGCTCTGTCAGATTGCCTGTTATGAGCATCTCCCTTACAGGATGGGTTATCTTTCCGCGGCTGAATGCAAAGCCTTCAATGCCGAATGAGAAATCCCCTGTGACAGGGTTGGTGTTGCCGCCGTTGAATCCTGTCACCAGAATTCCGCTGCCGCAATGGCGCAAAATATCTTCCAAAGATATTGAAATTTCTCCGGACATCAATGACTTATCTTTCATATATGGCATCATACAAGGCCTCGATATATCTTCCACCGTAGGACTGATGTCCATCTTTGCTGCCATGTAGGTGTTTACGAAGTACTTTCTTATGACTCCGTTTTCAATGACTGGTGCATCCTCAGTGGCCACTCCTTCTGAGTCGAACAGTCTTGAACCAGTCTTTCCCGGAGTTCTGGCCATGTCTTTCAGTGTCATTCCTTCGGAGAAGACCTTTTTTCCCATTGTGTCTTCCAGGAATGACATTTTCTGCTGGATTGAGGTTGCGTTAAGAGCATTTATGATAGGGGAGACAAGCCTTGATGCAACATTCCTGTCCACCACCATCCTATATCTTCCGCTTCTTCTTTTCTTTGGTCCGATCTGGCTGATTGCCTTGCGCAGAGCAGCCTTACCGCATTCCTGCAGGTTAAGTCCGTCATATTCCGGTGACATGTCCCACCAGTATCCGCTGTATCTGTTGCCTTCCTTGTCAGCTATCGTAATTTCCGAAAAACATGAGAAGGATGTTTCTGTATGCCGTCCCTCAAATCCTTGAGAATCTATAAGGTACATGTCATCGAAAGACTCGTTGTATTCGCATTCCTCCGATAAAACCTTGTGGCTTTCCGCGTCATTGACGCCATTTATTGATATTGCATGGGCTCTTTCTAGCCTTTCCTGCACATCAGCCTCTAGGTATTTCTCGTCATACAGGCCAAGTTCCGCTCCTGTCACTGCGTCCTTGGCTGTCCTTTCTGTCTCCGGGAGCTTTCTGCACTTATCTTCTCCGAGCATCTTCACCATACGTATGGCCCCTGCTATGAATTCTTCCAGCTCTGAGTCTGAAAGCTTGTTTGTAGAGAACGTACCATATCTGTTGTCGGCATATATGTATATGAAGACGGATCTGTCTGCTGCGTGAGTTACCTTGTCAAGTACTCCGTTCAGGATTGTGCATCCGTCGTTTGTGCTTTTGTTCAGTGACACGCGCACCGCTGATGCTCCATGCTTGAGCGCGTATTCCACGCATTTATGCGCAATTGCCTTTTCCTTATCTGTAATAACGCTCATTCTATTCTCCTCCTACCGTAAGACTGCTGATAAGGACTGTAGGCATACCGCATGATACCGGTACGCTCTGCTCCTTTCCGCATGTCCATGTGCCGTTGTCTATCTTCAGGTCATTGCCCACAGCAAGAATATCCGAAAGCGCCTGCGGACCGTTTCCTATTATGTTTATGTCCTTGACCGGGGCAGTTAGCCTGCCGTTCTCTATCATGAAGCCGCTCTTTACATAGAACGTGAAGTCTCCTTCCCCGATCTTCACCTGTCCGTTGGAGAATTCGTCCACGTAGATACCGTTGCGTACCGATGCTATGATGGACTCAGGGTCAGCATTCCCGTTTTCCATGTATGTCGCCCTCATGCGCGGGATGGGATTGTATCGGAAATTCTCCCTTCTGCCGTTTCCGGTTGGCTTTACACCATACGATGCTGCGCTTATCCTGTCGTGAAGATATGAATTGAGGATTCCGTCCTTGACCATATATGTCTTTTCACCAGGTACACCCTCGTCGTCGTGGTTTCCGGAGCCTCTGTTCCATAACAATGTGCCGTCATCCACTACACTCACGCCTTCGGGACATATCTGCATTCCCATTTTCTCTGAGAATATGGACTGACCCTTACGGTTGAAATCCGCCTCAAATGCATGTCCCATGGCTTCATGGAGAAGGATTCCGGAAGCCCCTGCTCCCATGACCACATTCATCTGCCCTCCTTTCGGACGCGTAGCTTCGAACCTTGCGTCGATTCCGGACACAATGTCATCGGCTATTTCGTCGATAAGGCTCTGGCATATCATTTCGCTGCCATGCCTGAAACTTCTGGATACGCTTTTGTTCTCCGTCTTTCCGTTATGCTGGAATATGGCAGTGACTGACACGCTGCCCATAGGCCTTGTGTCACATGTCAGCTCACCCAGCGAATTGAACATCATTACGTCACTTACAGAATCGGAAAGACGTGCGATGACCTTTATTATTCTTGAGTCTTTTGAAGTTATGGCTTTTTCCAGAGATATAAGGAAAGGAAGCAGTGACTCGGCGTCCTTTTCTCTCCATGAGGCAGAAGTGGGATAGAAGTCGTTTATGGGGTCGCTGATCTTTGCGTAGTTCAGGGAACCTGTTGTGCCTAATGCTATGGCAGAGGCAGCCTTTGCAGCCTTTATCATATCCGGCATATCCGTGTTTTCCGAGTATGCATACCCGGTCTTCTCTCCTTTGAGCACCCTGATACCGACTCCGAAATCGGTGTGGAATCCTCCCGAGGATACAACTCCGTCCTTAAGCAGGAGGTTGAAGTATGTGGTGTATTCGAAGTATAGGTCTGCATAGTCTCCTCCATGGCGGAGAGCAATTGCTGTCAGTTCCTCAAGCTGAGGTTTTGTGACTCCGAATATGTCAATGTAATATTGTGTACAATTCATGCTTATATGTTATAATGAAAGGATTTCGCCGTTTTCCTCCATAGCTCTGTGCTTCTCCTCTGCAATGGCGTGTATCCTGGCATATGTCTCTTCATCCTTGATGTTTATAAGCTCGTCTTTCGAACCTTCCGCTATCACCCTGAATGGGATCTGGGAGTTGTCTGCTAGTATCCATCTTTCGCAGATAGGAGCATAATTATTGAAGAAATAATAGATTCCCACCTGATATCTTCTCCGTATCGTTTCTTCCGGGATATTATGTCCTCCGGCTTCAACCCTCGCCTTGACTCTTTCTATGGCAAGTTCCGGGCTCTTTAGCCAGAAGTAAAGCAACGTCACTGAGTAACCGGCAGCTTGAGCCTGCTTTACGATCTTCAGGAGGGTTCTCGTGGCCAGAGTGGTCTCGACTGCGAAGTCCTGCTGTTTCCTCAGAAGGTAGCGTATTTTCAGCAGCATGTATCTGCTGGCCTGAATGGATGCTTTCGAGGGGTCGAAAGGGGATAGCCCTTTTGCGAACTCATCTGAGTTCACGAATTCCTTGCAGTCAAGCATCTCCGGCAAAAGAGAATATGATGCAGTGGTCTTGCCTGCGCCGTTGCATCCTGATATTATATAAAGTCTTGGCATTTGATAATAGTTGTATATCGTGGTTGGGTTGCACCTTATGCTTATTTGTTTGTCACTCCGTACCCGAACAGAGCGAAGTCACCGCGACAAGGATCGTCAGGCCATATCTCACGGAATGCATCCGTTATCTCACGCGCTGTGACTATATCCTTCTGCTTTCTTGCTGTAAGCCCAAGATCTGTTGCCTGTGCATAGACATGTACGTCGAGAGGGATGATCAGTCTGCTTTTGTCGGAGTGTTTCCAGAGCCCTAAATCTACCTTGCCGTCGTCCCTGACCATCCATCTGCGCATCATGCTTATCTTTTTGTTTGGGGCCTTCAGATCTTCTTTCTGTCCGAATATCCTGCATCTTATATCCATGTCGCTCAAGCCTTCTATGCTGTCCGTTTCCGAGTACAACGTCTTTATACGTCCGCATATGGCTGCAATCTCCTTCCATTTGATGGTGCGGTGGAGGCTTGTGTCGTCGTCTCTATACTCACCGGACATTACATAATCATATGGGCTCCACTCCATATGGTCGAATAACCTTTCGCAGTCCCGGACGATCATGGCCCGCCTTCCCCATGCAAGGTGAGCGGACAAGAGTGCGGCAATCTCCACATCAGCAAGCGGTGCTTCGCCGTCTTTGTATCTGCGCGCAAAATGAGTCGGGAAGATTATAGGGTCTTCCTGAAAATATTTCGGGTCATTGTACTGTTGAGCCCAACCGATCAAGGTCTCCTTGAGTTTTGTATCCATATATCTTACAAATATACATAAAAATGGTCGGTTACGTATGCAACCGACCATAAAAATATTGATGTGTTGTAATCTTACTTTGTAGCAGCCTCGAGCTTCTTCATCATTGCAAACATGAATAGTCCGGAAATGAGGCAGAGAGCGATAAGCACTGTCCATACGCCCCAGAGAGGGAGCTTGTCCCAGAGGAGGCCTGGAATCGATACGAGGTAGTTTCCGATTGCTGTAGCGGCGAACCATCCTCCCATCATCATACCCTTGTACTTTGGAGGAGCCACCTTCGATACGAATGAGATACCCATTGGAGAAAGGAGCAGCTCGGCGAATGTGAGGACAAGGTATGTAGAGATGAGCCATGTTGGAGAAATAAGGTCTGGGCTCACAGTTCCTCCAAGTTCCTTAGGAGATGCAAGACCGAGAGATCCAACTGTAAGGATAAGGAATCCTGCAGCAGCTACGAACATTCCGAGTCCGATCTTGCGTGGAGCTGAAGGCTCCTTGTCTTTCTTGGCAAGTGCGCT
>JAEIGA010006876.1_pt1 | contig 17292 bp, 15 predicted proteins | sample 9270691 | NCBI WGS metagenome assembly JAEIGA01 (sample SAMN17057246, study PRJNA624740) | gut metagenome | biome: biome; isolation source: fecal sample | host: Bos grunniens | place: China: Xizang | collected 2019 | reverse complement strand
AATTTAGAGCCAAGACCTGGAGTTTCGGCATGTTGGAGGAGTGAGTAATTGACAATAGTGCCATTTGCATCAAAACCAACCATAGTGGTGATGTCGCCACCAAAACCGAGTTCGGCAGTTTCGATTGCAATACCAACGAGATTGTTTTCGGCATCGTATGCACGGAAAATCTTTTGTTCGTTTACGATAACTGCTGTATCGACTGATGCAAATTCAGGTAAAACAGCTTTAATAGCAGCCTCTTGTTTAGCTTTTTTAGATGCAGCAATAGGCTCGGCTGTTACGTTGTTCATCGCACCGAGGCAAGCAGCTGCAACGACAGTGATAACGGTGAGAACAATCACCATATTAGCGAAAGAAGATTCTAACTTTTTCATTTTTTACCTCCTTTCTCTTTTGCGCCGAAACGTGTAGGTTTCATATAGTTGTTGATAAGTGGAGTAGCGGCATTCATGATGAGAATAGCGAACGACATACCTTCTGGATATGCACCCCAAAGGCGAATGACGCAAGTGATAAGACCAATGCCAAATCCGTATATGAGTTGACCTTTGTGAGTCATTGGCGATGTAACATAGTCAGTTGCCATGAAAATAGCACCAAGCAAAAGTCCACCACTCATGAGGTGAACGAGTGGATTGGCGTATGATTCAGGGTCAACGAAATAGAATATACCTGTGAATGCCAATACTGTAACGAGAATAGATACAGGAATATGCCAAGTGATAGTTTTAGTGGCAAGAAGATATACAAGTCCGATGATGAGTGCAATAGCACTGACCTCACCGAGAGAGCCTCCCATTTCGCCAAAGAGCATTTGTGTGAACGTAGGGAGTTCGCCAAATCCACCTTTAAGCATAGATAGGGTAGTAGCTCCTGTTTCTGCATCGAAATAGTTGAATGCGAGATTCATAGGCACAGGGCGTGGCCATGTAGTCATTTGAGCAGGGAACGAAATAAGCAAAAATACACGACCTACGAGGGCAGGGTTGAATGGATTATTACCCAATCCACCGAATGTCATTTTGCCTACACCGATAGCTACCAATGCACCAATTATCACAATCCACCATGGCAAGTTAGATGGGAGGTTGAATGCCAACAACATACCTGTAACTAATGCCGACATGTTGCCAAGTGTACAATCGCCTTTAAGAATGAATTTTTGAATTAAGAATTCAAACAAAAGGCACGATACTATTGAGATTAAACTCACACAAAGAGCTCCAAATCCAAAGTAATAGAGCGATACGAGATATGCAGGCAACATGGCAATAACCACATTGAGCATATTTCGACGTACGCTGTCGCCATTATGGATATGCGGAGCAGGAGATAATGTTAACATATTATTATTTTTAGATTTTTAGTAGCGAGTAGCGAGATATGAGACTTACTCGCTTCGCTCGTTTTTTTTATATTTTAGTAGGGAGGCAACGTGTTGCGTCCCTTTTGAATAGCGGGATATGAAATGTCTTGTGTCTTGTGTCTAGTATCTTGTGTCTATTATTATTATTATTTTTTAGCGTTGCGATTACGAATTATTCCGCCTACTGTAGCTTTGCCAAGGCGTACATAGTCGAGTAATGGGCGATGAGAAGGACATGAGAATAAGCAACAGCCACATTCGATGCAATCCATGATTTGTTCTTGTTCGAGGCGGTCCCACATTGCGTGTTCTGTGAGGCTATGCAACAAATATGGTTCGAGAGCCATAGGACAAGCATCTACGCATTTGCCACAACGGATACAGTTTTCGACTGGAGCACGTTTCGACAAGTAGTCAGGCATGATAAGCAAGCCTGAAGTGCGTTTTGATGTAGTAGATTCGAGATTGCTTACTGCGCGTCCCATCATAGGTCCACCTGCGATTACCTTACCTGTATTTTCAGGAAGACCACCTGCTGCTACGATAATATCGTTGAGTGGAGTACCAAAACGAACACGAAGATTGCGAGCATTTTCTACATCAGGACCTGTGACAGTGAGAACACGGTCGATGAGAGGTTTGTTTTTTTGAACAGCCTCATATACAGCAAAACATGTAGCCACGTTTTGTACCACTGCACCTACTGCGATAGGAAGGGCACCGCTTGGCACTTGACGACCGATAGTAGCATCGATCAATTGTTTTTCACCACCTTGAGGATAGTGCATTTTGAGTGGACATATTTCGATGCCGAAATGGCGAGTAGCAATGTTACGGAAATGTTCGATAGCATCTTTTTTGTTACATTCGATACCTACGATAGCACGATTTACGTTGATAGCCTTCATGATAATCGAAATACCGATGAAGATTTCTTCGGCATGTTCGAGCATGAGGCGGTGGTCGCAAGTGAGGTAAGGCTCACATTCAACACCGTTGATAATCAATACTTCGGCTTTTGCTGTTGGTGGAGGAGTGAGTTTTACGTGAGTAGGGAAACAAGCACCTCCAAGTCCTACGATACCAGCATCACCTATGCGTTTAACGATTTCGGCAGGTTCGAGATTACAGATGCGTACAACATCTTCTTTACGATTGATTTCAGGCATCCATTCGTCGCCCTCTACTTTGATGAAGATAGAAGGACAAGCAATGCCCCAAGCATCTATTGCGTTGTCGATCTTTTCGATAGTACCGCTATATGGCGAGTGAACGTTTGCACTCATAAAGCCCGAAGCTTTGGCGATAAGTTGACCTACACGCACATAATCACCTTTTGCTACTACTGGTGTAGCTGGGGCTCCAATATGTTGACTAAGCGGAATGATAGCTTGCTTTGGCAAAGCAAGAGTGTCAATCGCTTTATGAGCTGATAGTTTTTGGTCTTTTGGGTGAACACCACCTATTTTGAATGTTTTCATATCTTTTTAGTCGTAAGTCGTAAGTAATAAGTAGCAAGAGAGGCTTCGGTACTAAAATAATTTATAGTAATTAGTCTTATGACTTTCTACTTACTACTTTGTACTGTTTAAAAATCAAGCGATTGCATATTATCGTTAGTATTAGCCTTTTTGGTTTGTTTAGGCTCTTTTTTCTCGCGAGGTTTGATGCGAAGCGATTCGTCAATCAATTCAGAAACAGGAGTATTGTTGAACTCGTCAAGTTTTTTGTTTTCTTCTTTGTGTTCTTCAACCTCCTCTTTAATCTCTTCGATTTCTTCTTTTATCTCCTCTTTGATTTCTTCGATTTCTTCCTTGATTTCCTCTATAACTTCTACAACTTCTTCTTTGATATCTTCGATGATTTCAACAACCTCTTCTTTAACTTCCTCAATAATCTCTTTTATCGGAGCCACTACTTGTGGAGTTTCTACTTTTGGTTGTTCTTCTTGTTTAGGCTCAACAGGTTGTTCTGTAGCGATTTTCAATGTTTCAGGTTTTACTGCTACAGGTTTTACTGCTGCAGGAGCAGGAGTAGGGAAGTTCACATCATGAATAGCCCCTGTTGGACATTCATTTACACATTTGCGGCATGAACGACAGAGTTCGAAGTCGATATATGCAAGGTTGTTTTCAACTTTAATAGCACCGAAAGGACAAACTTTTTGGCATTTACCACAACCGATACAAGCCGCAGAACAAGCTTTGCGAGCAACAGCACCTTTGTCTTTATTGACGCAAGATACAAATACGCGACGACCTTTAACACCTTTGTTGCGAAGTTCAATAACCTTTTTAGGACATGCTTTCACACATGCGCCACAAGCAGTACATTTTTCTTCATCAACTTCAGGAATACCAGTTTCAGGATTGATTTTTATTGCATCGAATTGACATGCAGCAACGCAATCGCCAAAACCAAGACAACCATGACTACAGTTAGTTTCTCCTGCATATAATTGTGCTGCAATTTTACAATTGTGAGCTCCGTCGAATTTGTTAGTGCGAGGACGATTAGTGCAAGTACCATTGCAACGTACGACAGCAATTTTTGGAGTTGCTTGACATACAGCATGACCTAACACTTCTGATACTTTGCACATTACAGGTAGTCCACCTACAGGGCAAAGCATATTTTCCAAAGTGTCTGCTTTGACGCAAGCCTCAGCAAATCCGCGACAACCAGGGTAACCACAACCACCGCAGTTGGCACCAGGGAGGAGTTCTGCGACTGCATCGATTCGAGTGTCTTCCTCGACTTTGAATTTTTGGGCTACAAAATATAGGATTACAGCTGAAGCCAATCCAATAACACCCAAAACAATGATTGATGAAATGATTAAGTTCATTATTTAGATATTTAGTAGCGAGTAGCGAGTAGCGAGACTTGCCATTTTTCGCATACGGCTCAAGACCGTTGGTTCGACATTAAATTTTAGATATTTAGTAGTAGAGACGCAATATATTGCGTCTGTATATGAGTAGCGAGATATGAGACGTCTTGCATCTCGTATCTAATATCTCGTGTCTATTATTTTTTTATTGCGTAAAACTGAAATTTAGCCTGTATCTTGTTGCGCATCAAGCGTAATACTGCAAAATAAGGAATCAATGACGCAAGTGCGCACGTGCCCATTATCACTTCGTTGGTAGTGAATATGTTGACAATAAACAAGGCGACAATAATAATCACAAAAGGTAACACATACGCAAGTAATATAGCTTGAAAACCAAGTGATTTTTGACCAATTATAGTTACTTGGTCGCCTATTTTCAGTGTGTGATCGACAATATGAGCGTCAATGATTTTTTCTGTTTTTTCGGATGCGCCACACATTTCTTTGACATGACAAGACGCACACGCCGAAGTTTGTTCTATTCTAACGTGTGCAATATCATTATCTATCGAGACAATAATGCCTTGATGCTCAATTGTATTTGTCATTTGTGAGGATTGCGAATTTCAACCCGCAAAGTTACAAATAATCTTTCTAATTAACAAAGGATTTAACCTTTTGTTTTTGTATATTTTCACTTTCTTTTGAACGGATAAAATATTTTATTCCGTTTATATCTGTGAAGTTTGCTTGATATCTATTCTCTTTGACTTGTAGTGTGGCGGATGTGATGGCTATTTTCTCCTCTTTTGATGTTATATAGCAGTCGTTAGGTAGGAGCGTATAAGCCATTATATTGTCGCTTATATAATATTTCCCCTCTGGCAGTGAGTTGATTGATTTCGGTGTACGAGCAACGAATGTTACTATAGTGTCATTGTTTGAAAGCGAAATTTTTATGTGATTTAGAGTTGGCTCTTCTGTTATTTCTATAGGCTCAGAGGTAGCTTCGGTATATTCTATTGTGGTTATTTTATTTTCTTGGCTCGTGTCGTATATATCTATTGTGCCATTAAATGTTGCATCGATAGTTTCGGCTTGAGCTCCTGTGAATGAACATATTATTGAATAATTGCCATTGTTTTCTACTATAATTTCTCCTTCAGTTAGAAACAAAGCTGATAGCCCATTGTCGGTATATTGTCCGAGATAAGAGCCTGTGGCATAGTAGGAATTCCCCTCTTGGCGCAATGCTCCTGGCAATATTGTGAAGTCGTTGATAGTATCTGATGTTTTATATGTGCCAATTGGTAGTTTTTCACTATCGGCTGGAGCATAAAGGTTTATGTTTAAGAATAATCCATTGCCCGACATCGCACCTGTTGAGTCGACAGTAATATTATTATCATAGAGTCGTAAGATTAAATTACGCTGATTTGTTTCATGTTTGATTCCTTCATCAAAAACAATCCCATTTGTAAAAGTGAGTTTATATTCTGGCGCAACAACCATAACATGGCAATAATCTTCGTGATGTTTTGTCTTGCCCGTAATGATACATTCTCCTGCATATATGGCAGTTACATTGCCATTTGCATCTACTTGAGCTACATTAGGGTTGCTTGATTGCCACGATGTTGGGTTATATATTATGGCAGAAATAGGTTCAATCAACATCTCAATTTGGTGAGTATCACCAATGTTAAGTGTCAATTCCGTAGGATTTAGGCTCACCGATTGCACCTTTGTTTCATCGGTACATCCAATCAAATAAAAGACACAAATCAGTGTATATAATAGTTTTTTATGCATGTTTTTTGTGTTTGTTATTCCTCTTTGGTTTTAGATAGAGTGTCAAAAGATTGGTAACCTGATATTCTCCCCCCTGTTTTAGGGGGAGTGGTCGAAGAGCGAGGGGGTCTCTCAACTCTCAACTCTCAATTCTCAACTGGCTTTTCGTTGTATACAAAGCCGATACATACCCCATTGTCAGCACCGTAACGATAACTGCCATCACATCAAGTATCTGCAGTTCAACAGGATAAACTTGCGCTACATACCCAGTGCCTATTTTTATCAATCCGAAATATTGTTGAAGTAGCACAATCCCAATTCCGACCATAGTGCCTATTACGACCCCAAGAGCCGAAATGAGCGTGCCTTCCAATATGAATAGTTGCTGAGTCTGTTTTGGTGTTGCCCCCAACGACTTAAATAGTGCTATATCATCTTTTTTCTCGATTATAATCATTGATAGCGAGCCGATTATGTTGAATGTGGCTATCAGCACGATGAAGCATAAAATCATGAACGTAGTCCATTTCTCTATTTTCACTATACGATAGAAATCAGCCTGTTGCTCATATTGGTCGAGAACTGTATATTGTTCAGAAAGAATATCTTGTAGCTGTTTTTTTACGGATTTTACATTCTCATTATCGCATTTTATTTCTATAGCAGTAACGTAGTCTTCTTTTAGTTGGTATGCTTCGCGGACAATATCAATCGGCATTACTATGAGATTGTCATCATATTTAGGTTGTTGTACGCAGAATATGCCATTGTTGTAAAATGTTGTTTGAGTGAAATTTGCATCAGGGCGGGCAAGATTAACTTTACGATTTTTAGGAGCATACAGTGTAAGTGGATGTAATAAGTCAACTCCCGAATTTATGCGTTCAGCCAATCCTATACCTATTGCGGCAAGATTAAGATTGTCGTATGAATTATCAAAATCCATCGAACCATCCCACATAATATTTTCGTTGTCAACTATATTGCTATAGTTATATCCAACTCCCTTGATGATGGCAGGCGACTGTTTATCGTTGAAAGCAATCAATCCATCTTGCTCCACCACCTCGCACCATGCTGTGTGGACTTTCAATCTTTTGGCTTTTACTATTAACGAGTCCTCCGACGAAAACGATTTACCTTCTCGTGGTAATATTTTTAATGAAGGGTCGAATGCCGAAAACGAATCTTGAACCATATTTTCAAAGCCATTAAGCACCGAAAGCACCGCAATCAAAGCTGCAGTACCCACAGCAACTCCCACCATACTAACCCACGTAATTAGGTTTATGGTGTTATGTCGCTTCTTCGAAAAAAGATACCTAATCGCTATGAATAATTTATAGTTCACCTTCAATTTCGTCAAGTGGAGTATGTAAGAAAGGGTCAGCATTAAGCAATTCATCAATCTTCGACAATTTCTCGATTGACTCATCATTATAGAAGTTCAATTCAGGAATTATGCGCAATTGATGACGAAGACGATTACCAAGTTCAAAACGAAGAGCTTTAGTGTCTTTGTTCACTTGTTCAAGCACAGCAGCAGCTTTGTCTGTTGGAAATATGCTGAGGTATATGCGAGCAATACTAAGGTCAGGCGTAATACGTACCTCCGATACACTGATTAGTGTACCTTGAATTTGACGCGCATATTTAATAAATATCTCTCCAAATTCCTTTTGGAGCATACGAGCAATTTTTTCTTGTCTTGTAGATTCCATATAGTGTGTATTTAGTTTTTTATAATAGCGTCTGATAATAGCCAACCATTACCCATTGTCTATTGACTGTTGACATTTAATTTGCAAAGTTACAAAAAAGTTTCGAGATAATAAAAAAGCCACACCCCTTAGTTTTAGAAGTGTGGCTTTTTGTATAAAGTTTAGTTTTATTATACAGTTTGTTCGATATTCCAAACGAAAGCGCGAACACCAATTTCTTTGTTGCGAAGGTCGAGTTTGCGAACTGCAGAGAGCAATGATGCAACGTGCTCGTCAGGCACAACAGTGATTACTGCAGAGTTCATCTCTGGCCATGTGTGAGTGCCACGACGAGGCTCACCTGTGTTAGAGCCACGACCTTGCACCTGTTCAAAGAATGTAAATCCTCTGATGCCTAATTCGTCGAGCATGAATTCTACACGCTCTGTATTGGCTTGGTTGAATATAATTAATACTGATTTCATTTTTTTAGATATTTAGATGTAAGACACGAGATACGAGACAATAAATATTTTGTTCTCGTGTATTTAAATAATTATTTTGAAGCGTCTACTTCTGGTTCATCATTCTCATCAATTTGCATGAAGATGAAGTTTTTGCGGTTTTCTGCCTCTTTGTTGCGGTCGCCATGACGACTTGTAATAGCATAAAGTATTGGCACGATAATCAATGTTACAAGGGTAGAAATAGTAAGACCGCCAATAACCACAATACCAAGAGGTTGCCACATTTCCGAACCTTCAGATTGACTTATTGCCATAGGCACCATACCAAGAATAGTAGTAAATGCTGTCATCAATACCGGACGAAGACGTGATTGACCTGAAAGCGCAATAGCTTCATTGAGTTCGTATCCACGTTCACGCATCAAGTTAGTATAGTCCACAAGCACGATACCATTCTTCACTACGATACCAATCAACAAAATGACACCAAGTGCACCAATCATGTCAAGTGAAGTACCTGTAATATATAATGCCCAGATAACACCAGGAATAGCCATTACTGCTGCAGACATAATGATAAGCGGTTTCATGAAGTCTTCGAATTGCGATGCCATAACGATATATACGAGTAACACAATGAGTGCAAGCAACATACCCATGTCGGCAAATGTCTCTTGTTGGTCTTCGTATGTACCACCTAAGATTACATTTACACCTTGTGGAATTTCGGTATTATCAACCACACCTTGAATTGTTGCAGCCAATTCACCGAGAGATACACCTTCAGGAGTAACTGATACTGTCACAATACGTTGACGTGATTTACGTTTGATTTCAGGTGGACACCAGTACTCTTCAACCTCTGCCAATTCGCTCAATTTTACACGTTGACCCATAGCGTCAACAAGTGTGAAGTCTTCGATATCGGTCATACTATCGCGATATTTCTCAGCAAGACGTACTACAATGTCGTATTCTTCACCGTCTTCTTTCAAATATCCAGCAGTGAAACCATTCACACGGTTACGAACATACATAGCTACAGCTGATGTGCTGAGTCCGTGACGTGCAAGTTTCTCTTTATCAAAGATAATTTGAAGTTCGGCACGGTCTTCTTGACGGTCAATGTTGATATCACGAGCAGTAGGGATATCTTTGAATTTATTTTTCAACTCTTCTGCTAAACGGTTAGTCGTATTGAAATCGTAACCATATATTTCAACCGCTACAGTATTAGAGTTTCCTCCACCACCCATACCGCTTGAAACAGCAACAGTATAGTTAATTACTTCTGGTGTTGCATTCAATACGCCACGAAGCGATTCTGCAATTTCCCAAATAGTACGCTCACGTTCCCATTTTTTAGGACAACGAATTGTCATCGAAATCTTGTTATTTGTTGAAGAAGAGAACAATGAACTGATACCACCTTCATCGTCAGAACCTACCGATGTGGAAATCAAAATAATTTCAGGTGCTACTTCTTGGAATTTAGTTTCAATAAGACGAGCCATGCGCATTGACTCTTCAACACGAGTACCACGTTGAAGTTCGATAGTTGCACTCAAACGACCATTATCTTGTTGAGCCATAAAGTCTGTACCAATCTTACCTGTAAGTGCAGGAATCAATGAAACTCCAAAGAATACGATGATTCCAATCATTGTAATTGCTTTATGATTCAAACACCAACGGAGTGCATTTGCATAAATATAGTCAACTTTATCGAGCAAACCTACCACATATTTTTTGTACCAGCCTTTATGTGATTCCTCTTTAATAAGGTGACCTTTCTCATCAACACGCACTGTACGCGCTTTCAAAAGTTTAGAACAAAGCATTGGAGTAAGTGAGATAGCCACAAGAGTAGATACCGAACAAACGATTGTTACAATCCAACCCAACTCTTTGAACAAAATACCTGCTTGACCACTAATCATTGTCAATGGCACAAATACTGCCACGATAACGAGTGTAGTTGCGATAACCGACACCCACACCTCATTGGTTGCATAGATAGAAGCTTCACGAGGATTAGAGCCACGCTCGATGTGTTTTGTAATGTTTTCCAATACCACGATGGCGTCGTCCACCACCATACCGATTGCCACGTTGAGCGAACAGAGTGAGATGATATTGAGCGAACTATCTGTCATCAACAAGTAGATGAATGCCACGAGCAACGAAATCGGAATTGTTACCGAAATAATAAACGCAGCACGCCATTCGCCGAGGAAGAACAATACCACCAATACCACGAACAACAACGCATAACCTACCGATTCAATCAAACCATTGATGGCATTTTTAATCTCGGTTGATGAGTCGTAGATATTTTGTATTTTGATATCAGGTGGGAGTGTTTTTTCGATTTTAGCCAATTCTTCACGCACATCTTCAGCAATTTGCACTGTATTAGCACCTGTTTGTTTCATAACTACAAGACGCACACCATCGCGACCATTGATTTTTTCGTCGAGTGTTACGTCTTTAATAGTATCACGCACTTCAGCCAAATCGCGCACATAAACTTGTTTGCCATCACGAGTAGTAGTAACAACAATATCATTCATTTCTTGACTCTCTACATACTCACTTTGAACACGAAGTTGATATTGCTCTTTACCCATTTTCACCGAACCTGATGCAAGGTTGAGGTTGTTGCCACTAACAGCATTACCTACTTGTTCTACAGAAAGACCGTATGCATCAAGTTTTTGTGGGTCAAGGTCAATATATACATAACGTTTTGGAGCACCACCTAATGACAAGTTACCGATACCGTCGATACGATTCAATACATTGACTACTTGGTCGTCAAGAATTTTTTCCAAACCAGGGTAACTTTCGTCTGCGGTGATAGCATACTGCATAATAGGCATTGATGAAGTGTTGAATTTGAAAATCAACGGACGGCTTACTGCATCTGGCAAGTTGTCATACACCATATCGATAGACGAACGGATGTCGTTCACCGCTTCATCGAGGTCATAACCCCATTCAAATTCAAGAATAACAAGCGAAATATTATCTTTACTTGTTGATGTAATCTCCTTCAAACCTTCTACAGAGTTAAGGCTATTTTCAAGGAGCTTACTTACGTTAGTCTCAATTTCCGAACTATTGGCACCAGCATACGCAGTCATCACCGAAATGTATGGAGGCTCCATTTCAGGAAATTGGTCAATAGGCAATCTCATATATGAGAATACACCTAATATCATCACAGCCACAAATACCAATGCTGTGGTGATAGGACTATTAATCGCTGATTTATATATACTCATTTTTTTAGACTTTTTAGTAGTAAGTAATAAGTAAAAAGTCGTAAGTCAATTATTATAAGTCTTTCTACTTACGACTTATTACTTTGTACTATACTTTATTTTACAATTTCTAATTTTACGCCATCAACCAAACGAGCTTGACCAATAACTACAAGCTCATCGCCTGCTTGAATTTCGTCAGAGATAATCTCTACTTGGTCGTCAAAACGTTGTCCAAGTTCTACTGGCACGTATTTAGCATTACCTCCACGGTTGATATAAACATAACGATTATCAGCACCTTGAAGTTTCAATACTGCTTGATAAGGCACTACGATTACATCTTCTTCGCCAAGGAACAATTTTGCATTAACATACATACCTGGGCGAAGCATATCTTTGCCATTAGCAATTTTCACTTTAATAGTAAATGTGTGAGATGCTGGGTCGATAGTAGGGAATACACGTTCTACTACGCCTTCAAATACTTGTTCTTCACCATAAATCTCAGAGCGAATATCAAGCTTCATACCTGCTTTTACCATTGGGAAATAACGTTCAGGAACTGCGATTTCTGCTTTCAATGTAGAGATTTGTGTGAGAACCAAAATTGGTTGACCACTATAAAGTTCGCCATCTTCATAGTTTTTAGCCGAGATAACGCCATCAAAAGGAGCTTTTACGTATGTATTTTTCTCCAAAAAGTCAATATTTTCAGCTGTTTGGTCATACGAAAGTTTCAATTGGTCGTATGCTTGTTGTGTTGCGCTACCTGTTTTCAACAATGCCTCAACACGTGCTAATTCTACACCAAGATTTGCGTATGTAAGTTTAGCAGTTTTATATTGCAATTCGTCCATGCGTACGAGATTGTCTCCTGTAGCAACTTTAGAGCCCTCTTCAACATAGATATGCTCAATTTTACCAGTAACCGAAGGAGCTACATTTTGAGTTTCATAACCTTGCAAAATAGCACTAAGTACCACTTCACGTGTAATTGTTGTAGTAGTCATCGCTTGCGTTTTCACTTTCTCAATACGCTCGCTTACTGCTTTTTCATCTGCCGATTCTTTTTTTGAACCGCATGATGCAAATGTTGTCAATACTGCCAATGCAACAGCAGCAATAAAATAAATTCTTTTCATTGTATTTTAATTTTACTTATTATTTTCTAAAATAATTTGTAAAAATCAAAGTCTTACGACTTACGACTTATTACTTTGTACTTTTATTTATTAAGAAGCTTTTTAAGCTCAATTTGTGCATTTACAAGATTCAATATTGCTTGTACATAATCGCTTTGAGCAGTAAGCAATGTCATACTTGCGTTTGTGAGTTCAAGCGATGAAGCATGTCCATACTCAAATTTATTTGATGTACTTTCGAATACGCGTTGTGATACATCGATATTGAGTTTTTGAGTATCGAAATCTTCGTATGCAGTAGAGAGGTTATAACGCAACTGCTTGTGTTGCACCATCAAACCATCACGAGCATCAGCCAATGAGTTTTCGGCAGCTTGACGAGCCAATTTCTTTTCAGTAATAGCCGCAGCACGTTTACCACTTGACCACAATGGAATAGATAAAGAAAGACCAACAACATTTGGAGGTGTCATATTAAAACCTTCTTTTTCTCCAAAATATGTTTTTGCCGAATATTGATAAAAAGCACTAAGAGTTGGCACGTATGCCATACCAGCCATAATCACATTTTGTTTAGCCATTTTCACATTTTGTTCAGCCAATTGATAACTATAATTATTAGCCAAATCAAAATCCATAGACAAAAGGTTCAGTGCTTCTTCAACATTCAATACATTGTCGAGTTCGTCGGTCAACACCAATTTCACATCAGCACCAGCTGCCAATTGCAAAGCCAACGCATTGTAAATCATCTCTAACGAACGATTTGTAGAATTAATCGCGCTACGCATACTTGCCACTTGCACTTTGATTTGGTCAGCAGCAGTTTGTTCTGCAACACCAGCTTTAACCGAATTTTCAGTTATTTCATAGAGTTTCTCTAAGTCAATCATTGTTTTATCCAAAAGACCGACAGTTTTCTCCATTGCAAGCGCAGTAATATAATATGTCTCTACATTAGAAACAACATCAAGTTCGCTATTACGTTTATTGATATCTTGCATTTCAATGGCAGTATTATTTATGAGCGCACCCATAATCAATTGACCATTAACAGCAATAGAAGCTGTAATACCTAATGTCCCTGTATGCGGCATTTGTATAGGCATTCCCCCAAAATTCATTTCATAGCCACACATGTTTTGATAATCTAGAGAGGCATCCGCTTGAGGCAACATAGATGCAATAGTTTGCCAACGAGCAGCGTATGCTTGACGCACACTAAGATCGGCATTTTGCAAAGTACGATTGTGCTCAATAGCATAATCGCGAGCCTCTGTCAACGACAAACGCAACTCTTTACCAGAGTTCTCTTGAGCCATTAAATTAATGCATAATGCACAATGCATAATGCATAATAAAATCAATGATAATTTCTTCATAATTTTTTATTTATATTTTTTATTTTATTTTTCCAAAATTGTATATTGATAATAATTCAGTCCCTCTTCATTACATAGTATATGTACTAAAATATCAAGTATATAATCAACTCTTTGAGCTGTATTCATCGACAATTTCATTAACTCTTTTAGTGTATCAGGTACCATATTCGAAATCAGAATCGCAGTAGCCTCTACATTCAAATCCTTTCGATACATACCTTGTAAAATTCCTTTCTGCAACATCTGTGCCGTATATGTTTGATCTAATTCTTTCATCTTTATTAAATGGGTATGCCATAACTCAGGATAAAACTTCTCCAAATCGTAGCCAAAAGCAAGATGTTTTTCAATTGAACGTCCACGCAATTTTTTGAAATTTTGCACCAACATGTCAAGCACATTACACTCTTGTTCTATCACAACACGATAATCTTTCTCTTTTTTCTGCAAAATAGCATCAAGCAATTCGACCACCAATTCATCTTTTTGTTTAAATACAGTATAAAAAGTCTTTTTCGAGATATGCAAATCATTGCAAATATCATCGATACTCACACTCCTTATGTCGAATTTAAAAAACAATTCGCCAGCAGTTTTTAATATTTTTGCTCTTAAATCAGTACACATATTTTTTTTAGCGTGCAAATTTACAACTTATTTTTCAACTGATATTACAAAATATGTTATTTTATCTTAAAAAAGACGTTAAAAATTATAAATGTCTAAATGATAGATTTTTATAGAAAACTCAAATAAATATAATAGTTTCCAAGTACCAGTTTTTTAGAGGCTAAATCCCGCTTTTTATTCTCAAAAAAACTTAAATTTGCTAATTTATAAAAACATGTTGTACAACATAAAATCATAAAATTCTATTTTTTTACATTTTTTTATAAAAAAACTTGCATAACCCACAAGAAAAATGTAACTTTGCATGTCGGACATTGTACAACATACAATTAGCCGTAATAATTCGAGATATTTAATTTTAATCACTAATCTCAATATGAATCCGCTACCATTTCAAGTATTTTCTTGCTCTGCCAGTCGCTATTTTGCGGAAAAAATTTGCGCTTCTCTTGGCTGCGAATTAGGCAAAAGCACTTACACTCGCTTTTCTGATGGCGAGTTTGGTATTTCTTACGACGAAACAATTCGTGGTCGTTACGTATTTATCGTACAATCAACTTTCCCATCTGCCGACAATTTGATGGAACTCCTTCTTATGATTGATGCAGCAAAACGTGCTTCTGCTGGTAAAATCATCGCTGTAATGCCTTATTTCGGTTGGGCTCGTCAAGACCGTAAAGATAAACCACGTGTTGCTATCGGTGCAAAACTCGTTGCTGATATGCTCCATGTTGCAGGTGTTGACCGCATCGTGACAATGGACCTTCACGCAGACCAAATTCAAGGTTTCTTCGATATTCCTGTTGACCACCTTTACGCTTCTACAGTGTACGTTCCATTCATTAAGAGCCTAAATATCGACAATCTCGTAATTGCTTCTCCAGATATCGGTGGTTCAAAACGTGCTCACACTTATGCTAAACACCTCGATGTGCCACTCGTACTTTGTCACAAGACACGCGAAAAAGCCAACGTAGTAAGCAATATGAGTATCATCGGTGATGTAAAAGACAAAAATATTCTTATTGTTGACGATATGGCTGACACTGCAGGTACTCTCTGTAAAGCTGCCGACCTCATGATGGACAACGGAGCACGCTCAGTTCGTGCTATGGTTACTCACCCTGTTATGTCAGGCAAAGCAATCGAAAACGTAATGAACTCTAAAATGTCTGAACTCATTTTCACTGATTCAATTCCTTTCGACCAAACTAAATGCCCTAAAGTACGCGTGATTTCTGTTGCTGATATGTTTGCTGAAACTATTACGCAAGTCTATAACCACGAGTCAATTTCTGCTAAATATCTTTTATAATAAATATAGGGCTGTGTTATGTCAACACAGCCCTTATTTTAATTTCACCTTATATATAATATATGGATTTAAAAACATTAGGTCGCAATATTCGTCTTACACGTCAATCTCAAGGTTTAACACAGGAAGTGGTGGCTATGGATTTGGGTTGCTCGCTTAATACTTATACCAAATTTGAGCGTGGTGAGACTAATATACCTTTTACACGCTTGGTTCAGATTGCAAAGTATTTTAATGTTAATGTAGCAGAACTTGTGCGTGAAGCAGGTGAACCTGATATTCGTAATATTGCAGCCGAAATTCTCGATATTAAACGAGATATTCAAGCAATAAAAAATCTATTAGAGCGTTAATTTAACTGTAAACGAGCGTAGCGAGTTGATTTATCTCATATCTCGTGTCTTTTGTTTCAATTATGAAAAAATACGGTTTTCCTCTTTATACTATAGGTTATATTGTTATTATTGTTGCTGTAATTGGGTTTGTTTTCAATCCAATTGCTTCTTTGTCGGTGTATGTACCATATATGTTTTCTGTAGGAGCCGTTTTTTCTATTATAGGTCGTTTGTTAACTCTTCCTCAATCCGATGATTTTAGAGTTCGTCGTCTTAATAATATGCTTGCCGTAAGTGCAATTCTTGTTCTAATTTCTGCATATCTTATGTTTAAAGGTGAAAATTTGAGTATTCTGACATTGTTTATATCGGCTTTTCTTGATATTTATACATCATTCAGATATCCCAAAGAAAAATAATAAGTGATAGAGTAGAGACGCAAAATTTTGCGTCTCTATTTTTTTATTGGACAATAAAGATGGAGGATTATACACTCGTACGCACACGACCTTGAAAAGGTCGAACATAGAAGAAAAATATATCCTTATGTCATTTTGTCAAAAAAAAATCTATAAGAAAGGAAACTCCTTGTTTTTGCTCAAAAAAACACAAAAAAACAGAAAATCGCGAAAAAATCATGTTATAAAACATCTTTTAGAGATTAAAAATGGCCCTTAAAATCCCCAATACTGGCATAAAATTCATAAAAATCGCAAAAAAATAAAAATTTTTCTTTTTGAATAACAGTAACTTATAAAAAACTTTAGAAAAAATCGTAAAAATATTTTGGTAGTATCAGAAAAAGCAGTAACTTTGCATCCGCAATCGAGAGAGGTTGCCTGCGAGTTAAGAAAGCAGACGTTTGAAAGAAAAAATAAATATTTTTTTTGAAATATTTTGTAGATTCAAAAAAATGTCGTAACTTTGCAGTCCGTTTCGACAAAAACGGAAACAAGTTCTTTGAAAGATTGAAAACAACAAAAATGTAGTATAAGTACAAGGTAAATAAAATACCACCGTCGATTTTTAACTACAATAAAGCTTGAGTTT
>JAEIGA010006875.1_pt1 | contig 17292 bp, 10 predicted proteins | sample 9270691 | NCBI WGS metagenome assembly JAEIGA01 (sample SAMN17057246, study PRJNA624740) | gut metagenome | biome: biome; isolation source: fecal sample | host: Bos grunniens | place: China: Xizang | collected 2019 | reverse complement strand
TCCAAGCATTGTAAGAACTTGCAATATTGTTCTTAATCTTGTGAGGAATATCCTCCTCAATACCAACCCTAAGATTCTCAAAAGTCTTGCCATTAGTATCTGTGAATGTACCCTTTGCTGTGTGAGTAGGAGTAGTGGCACCATCCTTATAGAAGTAAACCTCAGCCTCCAAAAGAACACCATTGATATCAAGGTTAGACTTTGTAGTCTCAGAACCCTTCAACTCCTTGTTCTCAACGATAAGCTTACCGTCAGCTACATAAACAGCAGGCTCAGGACGATTTGCCAATGAGAATACAGCGATAGGCTCAGTAACTACGCGAGCGATAACCTTATCGTTCTCGTTGTAAGCCTTGATAGTAAATGAAGCAGTAGCGTCAGTTACCTTACCCTCAGGAGTGTTCCAAGTAACGGTTGCAGTAGCATCGTCAGCGCGAGTTGTGCCATCAGGATTAACCTTACCGAGCTCCTCACCCTTATACTCAACACCGTAGTAAACAGCACCATCAACAGCGTTCCAAGTAAGAGTAGCAGAACCCATAGCAGCCTTGTTGATAGTAGTCTGCTCAGCAACCATCTCGATAGAACCAGCCTCCATGTTGTTCAAGTAGTAAGGATCCTCCCAATCAGGCAGAATAATTACGCGGAAATCAACAGTCTCAGAGAGCAAGCTACCAACGATATAAGTACGGTGGTTACGCTCAACAGCGATGTTCTGGAAAGTCTGTGTCAAAGTCTCGTCAGCTGTACCATAGTTGAAAGTGATAGTCTTCAACTCCTGACCCTCGTCAGTCTCAGTTGACCAAGCGTCGCCATCAACCAATACATAGTTGAAAGAGATAAGCTGATACTCAGTACCCTCGAGAGTAGCAGTAACGCCAGAAGGAATGTCAGTCAAAGCGTAAGTAACCTCCTCAGCAGCACCTACCAAACCAGTTACGAGGTTGAGTGACTTAGCAGCCTCCAAAGTAACACCGGTCTTTGCAAGCTTGAAACCAGCAGCCTCAGCAGCCGCCAAGTCAGTTGCAGGGATAGCTACGTTAAGCTGTGCGAAAGGACGACGCAACTCAACCTGCTGCTCGCCAGTATCCTGACCTGCAGTGATAGAGAAGTTGTGAATGTTAAAGAATGCGTCGAGGTTCTCGTCGTTAGACTTTACGTCGCCGATAGTAACCTCAGGCCAAGCAACGGTGTAAGGTGCATCGGGAGCCTGTGCCCAGAACATACCTACATAGCTCTTACCCTTTACAAGGCGAACATTGAAGGTGTTCTCCAAAGTACCATCAGCGAAGAAGTCTGAAACAACATCCTCAAAAATAACATCACCAACAGCATCGCCGTTCTCGTCAGCCTCGAAAATTGCCCAGTGCAACTCCTCAGCAGCAACGCCAGTACCGTAAGTGTCTTCAATGGCAGCACGTGTGCTAACCGCAGGTGCAGAGATCTTGAAAGAAACGACTGAACCCTCGTCCAAACGTGTCTCATCTCTCATACACGATGTAAACAGCATACCCAATGCTGCTACACAAACTAATAATTTTTTCATAATCAAAAAGGTTTTAGTTTTATGAAAGGTTAATAATTAAGTGAATAAAATTTTTAATCTATGTAGTGGATGTGGTCGGGACCCTCAAAGCTCGGGTCAATACCCACACCGCCAGTTGATTTCGCGGTAAGGAAGTTTGCTCGGATAGTCGTCAGGTGGCTTCGCACAAGCGGAACATCGATGACCTTCGAGGTTGAAATCTTCTCGTTGCGGTAGTCATACACCTCAACAGCGATACGCACCATCATCTGGTTCTTGCTGACCATAACATAGTCGAAGCCAAGCTCCGCCTCGGTGTCGTTGAGGATACGCAGGTCGCACTCAAACGATACTGTGCCCGCAGGTGCCGCATCGATAGGCTCGTTACGCATGACGTGGAACTCGTTGGGCATATTACTCATATACTTCACCACCACGCGGTAGTCGTTGAGGTCCACCACGCGAGAGGGGTTGCCGACAGAGATGATGTCATCACCCATAACCAGCGTGGGGAAGAACATACGGTCGATGCCCGACTCCTGCTGTGGCTCGTCCTGCTTGTTCTGCTCGGCTTCCGCCTCCGCCTCTGCCTCGGCTCTCTCAGCCTCCAGCTCGAGGATGTGCTGCACGAAACGGTCGAAGTCGGTAGTCACAAGGTTGAACTTCGCCAAAGGACGTTCGTTTGCGATGTCGAGGTCGGTAGTCAGCTCGGTAATCTCCGCATCGAGTGAGCCTACAAAGGCATCACGGAAGTCGTTACAGCCTGTGTGCGGGCCGTTATAGATGACACCACGGAAAAGGTCGGTGTTATAGAAGAGGTGCTCCTCCGAGCCGGCCTCCACATAGTCGGTCCATACGAATATATTGTAGTGACCCAGCGGCAACTCAAATACGAGGTCGCGGTTGAGGGTCTCCACGTCGTCGAAGGTATATACCTGACGCTTCACAAGCTGATTGGCTGAATACTCATACATCGGCTCGGCAGCGTAAGCCTCCACGGTGTAGCGTACATCGTAGTTTACAGCGATGGCTGCACGGCTGGCGGTATGCTCAATAACCTTGTAGAGTGGCAGCTCGGTGCTGTAATCCAGATGCAGAACAAACTGATACGGACGCTTGGGGTCAATCGTAGGCCACTCGTGAACACTACAAGATGAGAAGAATGTAGTGCAGATGGCAATCATCGCCATCAGGATATGCTGTATGTGCTTAATCGTTCTCATTACTTGTTCTTTCTTTTGAGGTTAAACATATAAGAGAACGACACTCCAACGTGGTCAATGCCGATCCAGGTCTCGTGAACGGTATGCGAAAGCTCACCCTTCCAGGTCTTGTCGGTATTGAAGAATTTGTCGTATTTCAGGTCATATACACCGGCACCCACCGAGAACTCCATCTTCCAACGCTGGTTGCGGCTGATAGGCAGACGATAACCGAGTGTCAGACCACCACCCAGGGCGGGGTGTCTTCCATCTTCGTCCTGAACACGGTACTTGCCGTCCCATGCGAAGTTGTAGTAAGACACAGCGGCGTGAGCACCGAGGAACAATTTATCGTTTGCGTTGCCCCAGAACCAGAAACGAGCCTCCGGCTGGACGCTGAATGTGCGGAACTTGCGTGTTGATCTGAAATAATCGACACCCGAATAGTAGATTGGCAACTGAACTGACCACATCTTACCCAGATCGACCTCTACGGCGAGGTTGGCGATAGCCATACCAAGACCGATGACGTTGGTCTTCAAATAGAGGTGACGCGGATTTTGCTTCTCAACCACTGGCTCCAGTTCGAGTTGTGGTATGGTGTGGCGAGGTGCTACCTCGGCTACGATTCTGATGCTTGGTTCGGTGCGAGCCTTGTAAGTGAAGCCCAGCATATAGGCGTTACGCATCTCGCTGAAGAAGCGGTCGAACATTGTATCCCACGCCTCGCCATCTGCTATGGCCTTCAACGCTGGGATGCGACCATCCACTACATTTCCGTTGATATCGACAGCCTCTACAAAGTCGTTGTTGTTCAACACTTTGAGTACCTCGTCTTTGTGTGCCATATCCGAAGCCTCAACCTTTGCCATAAGCTCGTGCCATGCGATGTAGTGGTCATTGCGAACGATTATAGAGTCGGGCAGCGATATTCTTGCACGCACATATTTTTCAAGCTCCGTCAGACGGCAGTGGCTCAATGCCTGATTGATTTTTGCACTTCCTTCAGGAGATACGGCTCCCGAAAATTCAACTCTGTGAAGAATAATTGATTTGTCACCTGTAATAGAATCGAGCAGGTGTATAATCTGATTTAGATTTGCCTCATTGTCCTTGTAAGTCAAATCTATATTGCTTTTTCCTTGTCTGAACGCAATACCTACCTCAAAGTCGCGTTCCTGAGAGTAGGAACAGACTCCGATACATAGCATTAGAGCAAGTAATATGTACTTTCTAACTGTTTGCATCACCCCTTTATAGATAAATCTGCATTAATAAAATGCTCACAATTAGAACAAAAGTATCTTTTTTTTTTGAAATCTACAAGAGGTTTTAATAAAAAAATGCGGAATCGGCACTGTTTGTGTCAAAATATATATCGTTTGTGTCATTTTGTTAATTATAGGCAATATCCTCTGTTTGGGTGGCCTTATACCCTCAAAAAAGCCTTATAATCACACGATTTTTGGCATTTTTATCCCCATATATAGCGGGTGGTTTATTAAAAAATTAAAAAACACTCACGCCCTGATATGTTTTCGGGCCTGTGTAATATAAATATATGGTATATACAAAAAATTGCCCAACCGCAAGGTCGGGCAATCTCTGTTCAATACTTTTTGGGAACTATTTTCTCTTGATAATCATAGCGAAGCCACCGCCCGGAGCCATCTTGACACTCTGCTTGTCACCAGCCTTTACTGTCAGATTCTCGGTCTTGTAGTCCAGACCAGTAAGGTCGGCATTGATACCATCGCGGAACAACGCCACCTCCCACTCGCCCTCGGCGAGGAACGAAAAATCGACCTCCACCTCGCGAGGCTCCCACGATGTAAGGGCTCCTACATACCATACGCCATCCTTCTCGCGGGCCATCACAATATGCTCGCCCACCTTGCCCGACAACACCTTCGACGAGGTGAAAACGGTGGGGATAGATGCTATATAACGCGTTGACTCATCCTCACGCAGGTAGTTCGACGGAGTGTCGCACAACATCACAAACGGAGAGTCATAAACGACATACATCGCTACCTGATGTGCACGCGTACCCTGGCTCATAGGACGCTTGTCAATAGAGCGGAAGTCGCCCTTTGCTGCGTTGAGCATAGCACCCTGCGTATAATCCATCGGGCCGGCAGCCATACGGATATAGGGAATCAGAACATCGTTCAGCGGCATATCGGCACGGTCGCGGTCGGTCCACTTCATCTGTTCCAGACCGAATACACCCTCATAGTTGATTACGTTGGGGTATGTGCGGCTCAAACCCGTAGGCTTGTACATTCCGTGGAAGTCAATCAGGAGTTTGTGCTTGGCTGTAACCTCTGCCAGACGATAGATATCCTGCACCAGCAATTGGTCCTGTGCGTCAAAGAAATCGACCTTGAAGCCTGCAATACCCATCTTCGAGTAGTGCTCGCACGCCTCCTCTGCCTGCTCCAGCAGAGTCTGACCTACGGCCCACAGCAGGAGCTTCACGCCACGTTCGTCGGCATATTTTACAAGTTCGGGTATGTTCATCGACTCGTAAGGCTCCAACAGGTTACGCTTGTGGAATGGATACCAGCCATCGTCGAGCATCACATACTCAATACCATACTTCGCTGCGAAGTCGATATGATACTTATAGGTCTCGGTGTTGATGCCGGCACGGAAATCAACGCCATAAAGACGCACGCCGTTCCACCAGTCCCAGGTTGATTTACCACCCTTTATCCACGATGTATCCTCTATGCGGCTGGGTGCAGCCAGCTGATAGACCATATTGTTTACGGGAAGCTGCGTATCGTCGGCTGCGTAGCCCACAACACGCCAGGGGAATGTACGGCAGCCTTTGGTCTTTGCCACTATGTCGTGATATGCCGTAGGACGCTTCGAGCCGCTACCCGTAATCTTCCACTCCGAAGGCAGTGGGGTAGGGAAGGCCTTCAAGCCCACCTTCTCCTCGGCGAATGTCACGAACAGACCGGGATAATCCTCCACATCGGCCTCTGTAAGCAGGAGCTTGCCTCTCTCGGCAATATCAACCATCACGGGCATAAACGCCAGACGGTCGGTGTGTGACTTCACGTCTGACACCTTCTCCAACGTATATTGGCTCTCGAACGATGTGTAGTAGGGGTCATTACGCTTGTCGGCATAGGGAATCACAAGGTTGTAATCCTCTGCAAAGTTGAACTCCACAACCTCATTCCTGATTGTCAGCTCCTCCTTTTTTGCTGTCACGAAGCGATATGCCACACCATCGTTATAGGCACGCAGCTCCAGTGAGTAGCCGTCACGCGAGAGGATTGTGAGGTAGTTATACTCCGCATCAAACTCCGCCTGACGATACAGCGGAGCTACAATATGCTCCTTGCAAGAGCCTTGTGAAACCTTGCGAACACGCACGTTGTCGCCCAGTACCACACCACTCTCCATCTCCATAGCGATACGCGAAGGAGCAATCACCTCCACGCCATCGACTGTCAGCGTGTAGTAGGTTTGTGCTGCGGCCTCCACCTTCACTTCAAGCACTCCGTTGGGGCTTTTGAGGCTGTAACTCTTTGCCGCCACACTCTGCAAGGCGAGCATTGGCAATACAAGCATCAAAACAAATATCTTCTTCATAATGGTATGTTTTATTCGGTTTGAATATCAATATTTACACAATCCTCGGTTACGAATCGGCGTGTCTCGCCCAAAGTGTATGGATAGGCATCCGACTCTATAATCTCGTTATTGCGGAAGGTGCAGCCATCCACGCTGTAAAGATTCATAATTCGCGGGTCAGATATGATGAACTTGTTGTTCTCAATCAGTATGTTGCGGTTATAGCGACTTGCCTCTCTATCCTCCTTCGGGCCTGAACCTACGGCGATGCAGGCTGTACCCCAGCGGTAGTAGCCATAGTTGCAGTTGTCGAACGTGTTGTTGCGAATGATAACATCACGCACACCCGCCTGCTCATACCAGTAATATCCGTCGCCCTCGAAGTAGATAGCCGAGCCGGGGATATGGAAGTAGCAATCCTCGATGATTGTCTGCTTGCGTGAGCCTAAAAGAAGACCTCTCGCACGGTTATTTCCCATCCTGCAACCCTTAATCAACACCTCCGGATAGCTCATGTCGGTTATAAGGTCACCCACCGCAGCCTCCTCGGCGATATTCTCGGCAAAAGCCACCTCATACCACTCCTTGTTGAGGCGTATAACCTCCTTCACCTCTATCTCGTCGTATGTCGTGAGGCTCATCTGCTTCAGCATCTCTACCGTGCGACCCTCACGCAGCACGTCAAGACCATACTGCTGGTCGTGCGGGAAGAATACGATTATGCGGTTCGGCTCCAGAATCTGCTTCACCACGCCGTACATGCCGTGAATATTCGTCGCATCGTCAATCTGGTTGAAGAAGTGACAATCAATCATACGCAGATAGCCCTCGCAGTGAGTGAAGTGCGTAGCGTCAGCCGTAATACTTATCATTCGTTCGCTGCCCTCCTCCGGCTCGATATATACACGCAGAAGCTCTATGTCGCGGCTATGCTGTGCTACCACGCCCATACCTCCGGCGTGACGTATTGTAACGTCGTGGATATTCACGCCCGCACTCTCGTCAATAGCGATGGCGGGGCAAAGACGGTGACCGGGGCCGAGGAACAACACATTTCCCACCTTGGCCGTCAGCTTATCCTTAAAGATACGCACCGTGCCATCCTCTCGTTTCTCGGCGGGGATGGTGTTGTCGGTGAGCCAGTAATCACTCGCCATAAACTCCGGCTCGCGACGTTCCGAGTTCATCTCCAGCAGGTGCGAGAAGGGATAGTTGTTGCCGCGTTCATCCGAAAAGTAGAGGTTTCCGTTGCGTATAGCATAGCGATAGTCGTCGGGGAAACGCAAATCCACCCAACCCTCGCCTACGCGTTCAACCTTACCCTCCGAGTGGAACGTACGGGCATAGTCCATCGTGAACTCCTTGATGGTTACGTTGCGGCAGCTGTCAATCGTAAATGCCGACACAAAGCCGTGGAGAATAAACTTCGAGCCGTTGCCCTCAACGGTAAAATCCTCCATGTCGGTCAGGTCGAAGACAAAACGCTTCAATCCGGCCGAGTTGTTTGTCACATAGGCATACTTCTCAAATGCAAGTTCGGGGTAGAAGTGGTATGTTCCCTCGGGAATGACCAGCTTCTCGGCCTTCTGCTTGCGAGCCTGCTCTACGGCACGGCGGAATGCCAATGTATTATCTTCGCCGAAGCTATATTTTTCGAGGTAGTCGGCTATATTTACCTCTCCTCCTTTGCTTTGACAGCCGCAGAGTGCAAGGCACAGAGCGGCTGTCAATATCAGTGATTTAATATTCATAGGAAACGCTTTTAACGAATCTCACCAATCTCCTCAGCGGGAATCTCCCAATTATCCGTACGGAAAGGAACCAATGGCAAATCGTAGGTAGTTCTCACATTTGCCTCGGGGCAGAAGTTCTTGAATGCGTAGCGTACTGCCACAGGCTTCTCAACCTTGTCAGAGCTTACGGCAATCTTGTTCTGCCACCAGAGCATACGAGCTCTTGCGGGATAGAATACCTTATCCTCGCCGGCAATCTCGAAGCCTTCAAGACGAAGAGTGTGAGTTCTGCTGAAACCTACCAATGAGTTTGGCTCATTAGCCGAGCCGTCAGAGAGGTGATTCATCGAGATAATAATCTCCTTATCCTTAACCTCCATCGACTTGAATGTAGGAGCCGCTGCGGGCACGCCTGCCATCTTATAGTCGCGAGCCAAAGCCAGCCAAGCCAGACGCTGACCTACCTGCTTCTTCTTTGCGGGGTGGATACAAGTGGGGTGACCGAGGTCGGTAGTTGTAGCCACAGCTACATTCTCCAACTCGGCAGCAGCCTGATACTGTGCCTCGATAACCAAAGGCAATGAACGGAGGTTGTTACCCTCGTAGCAGTAGGGAGCCAGCTGTGTGATGTAGAACGACATCTCGTTGTTGCCCCACATCTTACGCCACAGGTTGATAAGACCCTTCTGCAACTCCTTGTAGTCAAACCAGTTCTTGCGGTTTGAGCAACCCTGATACCAGATGAAGCCCTTTGCTGTATAGCCTGCGATAGGAAGAATCATACCATTGTAAAGGCGACCTGTCTCAGAAGCGTCACCACGCCAAGCGTTGCATACATCGTGGTTGATGTTCTCAATCTCGGCAACAGCCTCCTTCGACATCCATGTCTCGATTGTTGAGCCGCCCCAGTTCGATGTGAGCAAACCTACGGGGATACCCAACGCCTTATAGAGGTTCAGACCGAAGAAGTAAGCCGTAGCACTGAACGATGCTACGCTTGCAGGGTTTGAGCAAAGCCACTCGCCCTTGCAGTCTGTCTGAGGCTCCGATGTTGAGTTGCGGGCTACGGTAAACATACGAATACCGGGGTAGCTTGCCGCATCCATAACGGTCTCGGCAGCACCCTCTACGGGCTGGTTGATGAAGCCATTCACGGGCATCTCCATATTTGACTGACCACCGCAAATCCATACCTCACCCAGGAGGATATTTTCCAAAACAACCTTGTCGCCGTCGTTGATAGTGATGGTATAAGGACCGCCGGCCTCACCTGTGGTGAGCTTCACTGCCCACTTACCCTCGTCGTCGGCGGTTGTTGTGTACTTCTCGTTGTTCCACGATGTGGTGATGCGAATCTTTGCGTCGGCCTCTGCCTCGCCCCAGAAATTAACCTCTGTGTTACGCTGCAACACCATATTGTCGCCCAATACTGCGGGCAACTTAACCTTCGCCGCTACATCCATAGCCATAAGGAGTACAAGTGCGGCCAATACGATACGTTTCATAGTTCTATTTTGTTGTTTAGTAATTTTATTCTATAAAAAGAGAGTTTCGTGCAGAACACAAGCACTACAACAAAACTCTCTGCATTATGATTTTATAACGTTTCTCTCCGCTATAAATTACTTCACCTCCTCGAGGATGATACCGAAGCCACCACCCTGTGCCATAGCGATAGTGAGCTTGCTGTCGGCCTTAACCACCTGCTCGGTGATAGTGTGGTGAGTAGGATTCTCGTTAGCGTCCTCGGCATCGGCCAGGATAGTAGCCTTGTACTCCTTACCCTCGTCAAGGAATGCGAAATCAACCTCTACCTCGCGAGCATCCCAGTTTGTAAGACCACCTACAAACCACTTCTCGCCAGACTTACGAGCCGATACAATCCACTCGCCCATCTTGCCCGACAAAATCTCGGTCTTCTCGGTCTGGGTAGGCATCTGTGCGATGAACTTCGTGCACTCGGGCTCTGCCTCGTAGCGGGTAGGAGCATCGCAAAGCATCACGATAGGAGCATCACACACAACATATAAACCAACCTGGTGAGCACGAGTACCCTGGCTCATAGGAGTATAGTACTCAATCTTGAAGCCCTCGCGTGTTGCGTTACGCATAGCACCTGGAGTGTAGTCTGCGGGACCCTGTACCATACGGATATAGGGGAATGTAACATCATACTCAGGCATATTGGGGTTGCTCCACTTCAACTCCTCCAAGCCATATACACCCTCGAAGTTAATCACGTTGGGGTATGTGCGGTTGAGGCCTGTGGGCTTATAAACGCCGTGAATATCCAATACCATCTTATGCTTTGCGGTCATCTCTGCAAGGCGATATACCAAATCAACAGCCTTCTGGTCGTCGCGGTCAATGAAATCGACCTTGAAACCTGCGATACCCATATCAGCATAGTGCTTGCACTGCTCGTCAGAGATTACATTTGCCACAGCCCAGAGGATAAGCTTCACGTTCTTCTCGGCAGCGTAAGCAATCAACTCTTCGAGGTTAATCTCCTCAACGATGTTATACAAGTCGCCAGACTGCGGAACATACCAACCCTCGTCCAGAACAACATACTCCAAGCCGTAAGTTGATGCGAAGTCAATATAATACTTATATGTAGCGTTATTTACGCCCGGCTCGAAATCTACGCTCTCGTCGATGCCCCAGTCGTTCCACCAGTCCCAGGCTACCTTACCGGTCTTAACCCAAGAGTAGTCGCCGATGCGGTTCTCGGCTGCCAGCATATAGACCATATTGTTTGTGGGAAGGTCCTTATCCTCGTCAGCTACGGCCAGCACACGCCAGGGGAATGTACGCTCGCCCTTTGTTGCGGCGATGTAGTCGTGGCGGGTTACCACCTTCTCCTGATGACGGCGCTCGTGGAGATATACACTGTCGGGAACCTCAATGAAGTAACCTGACAAGCCACCCTCCTTGGGCTCGATAAACATACCGGGATATGACTCCATATCGGCCTCCATAATAAGCACCTTGCCTGCATCGCCGCAATCAACGGCCAAAGGCAGGATGATAGGCTTTGTGCCATCTACCTCACTCTGCTTTGTGAGTGTGTAGGGGAACTGGAAGGCGTTAGCCACACCGTTTGTATAGGGAATCCACATTGCAGGGTCGCCTGCGAAGTTGAACTCTGCGGTCTCGTCCTTTACCACGATATCCTCCTTGAAAGAGGTCTCGAAGCGGTAAGCACAACCCTCGTTAAATACGCGGAAATTAACAACCACGCCGTCGCCAAGGTTGAGCAGGAGCTGGTTGTAGTGCTCGGTAACGCTGCTCTGACGATAGAAGGGAGCCTCTACCGTGCGGTGCATTGTTGAACGCTTTGCTGTTGCTACGTCTGTGCCTACGCCCAGGTTGCGACCATCGTTCAGGTGCATAGCAATAGCCGACGACTCCAACAGGGGAGTGCCGTGACGTGTAACTTTGTAGGTGAGGTTGTTTGCTGTTGAAACCTCAACAACGAGAGAGCCATCGGGAGATGTTACCTGAAACTCGGTACCACGCTCCGTGCCGCAGGCTACGGCGAGGATGGCTACTGCCAAAAGAGCTACTTTTGAAAAAATCTTCATAGTGGAATCTGTATCGTTTAATTTGTTGTTAAATCATTATTTGATGATTAAATGTCGCGGGTCAGCTTTATGTCACGCTTCAGTGTAATCTCCAGCTCGCAGCTATCCTTACCGTCAAACCAGCAGTTCTGCAAGTAATAGAGAGGAATCCAGGCATAGCCCTTCTTTCCCTCAGCCTCCACCTCTACAAGGCAGTTGCTGTACTTCACACCAAACTCCTTCTCGCGGCTGAAAACATTCTCGGTCGAGAACTTCACCTCGCCCTTCTTCGCGATCTCGGTAGTGAATACGGGCTCCTTCTGTACCGTATAGCTGTACCAGCCTACGGGGTAGCACTTCACGGTAGCTTTCTCCACCGCCTTGCCGTCAGCCCAGCGAGCCTTGATTACGATATTGTCAGGCACGACCTTCATTACCACGTCGTCGATGTCGATGTTGCGACCACCTGCCATGTTAATCATATTCACCGCATAATCACTCCAATAGGTCTCACCATAGGGGTAGTCCATAATGCAACGCGTACCCAGGAACGGCTGTCCGTTAATAGGGTTCTTATCGGCATCCACTTTCATAGCATAGATGTCGGGTATGCCGCGTGCGTGGCCAAACTCGTGTATGATACCATCAATAGCCCCCGGCTCAAAAGGTGAGTTGAAGCGGTCGTTGTGTGTGCGTGCGTGATATACGGTCTGAATCTTGTCGCCGTACCAGCCGCCACCCTGCTCCTTGGGGTGAGACTTGTAGCCATCCATCACAACCAGATAATCGTGGTCGGGGTGTGGCTTGAAGACCTCTCGGGTAGATATGCCCTGGTAGATATAGAATGCATCCCAATCCACCTCAAAGTGGTAGATAGCATCAAAACGGGCATCGTAGTTGAACGCCTTGTTGATGCGGCGGAACATATCTGTAATCAGACGTTCCACATTCTCTCTTCCACCCAGAGAGTCCACCGACTCGTGGTCGATACCAATCTTTACCGAGAAACTATGTACGGGCTGGGCGTTTGCCATCATTGAGCCCAGCACCATAGTCACAGTAAGAGCTATTGTAGTGAAAATCCTTCTCATCTTTGCCTTTCGTTAAAGATATTAGTTCTTCAAAGACTCCTCGATGAGCTTCAACTCCTGCTCGGTGTAGCAACTCTTGGTTACATCCTCACCGGCAGCCTCTGAAACGTTTGAGAGGAAGTAGAGGAACTTCTCATAGCTACCCTTAAACCTGGGAAGGTCTGCATTTGTTGTAGCGTAGAGAGTGCGGAAAGCCTTCTTATAGACCTCCCAGCCGTACTTCTCCTTGATACGCAGGAATGTGTAGTGCAGTGCGTCGCCGTTGTTCTTTGCGAGGCCGGCACCTATAGTCTCATCGTAGAAAATCTTGTAGTAGTTGATGATGTCAGCACCCTTGTAGCATACGTTACGCTGCGATACTGTACCGTCGCAAACCTCCAGGGCGTATGACATGCGGAAGTTGGCGAAAATCTCGTCATTCCAGTTCCACGCACCGTCACCCTTGATGTTGGCGTGTGAGAAGTCGTGACCAATCTCGTGCAGAATGCCGAAGCCCCAGTCGTCAAACTCGGCTGTGCGGTTGATAACATCCTCCACCTTCACGTTGCTGTTCCAGAGGATAGGGTTACCTGCCAGAGCCCAGTAGCCGGGCTCGATGCCGGGAGTGTTGAGAATCATAATCTTCTCGCCATTGTAGGGAGCCTCGCCTACGAGGTCGATATATGCCTCATATACCTTGTCGAGGTTCTTCACCCAAGCGTCCATCTGCTCATCGGTGATAGCCACCTTCTCCTTGTAGAGGCTGAGGATGATATGCTCGCCCTCGCGGTAGTAGATCTCCTCCATAGGTGTAGGCTCAACTTTGATGTTGTCGTACCACACTGTACCCGAAGTCTTGTTGCCGAGATATGTACCCCAGGGGAAGCCGAGGCTGCAGCAGATTGTTGCGTCACCCGTAGAGCTGGCGATGAAGTCGATATAAACCTCCTGCCAGTCCTGTGTATCGTAGAGGAACTTCGAAGCATTCCAGCCCTGAGTCTTATCCTCATACTTAACATACATCACAGCACCACGGCCGCCCTTTACGTCCTGACACTTAATCATAGCCGAAGCACGGTAGAGCTTACCTGCCTCCAGGCCTGTGATAGTGTGTTTAGCCGATACCGATGTCTCCTCACCTGTAATCTGGATACATCCGCTGTTGTCGATACCACCCTCGGCGAGGAGTGTAATCTCGCCGGCGTTGCGATTCTCTGTGTTCCAGTTTGTCTGCAAGGCGTCAGCCGCATTGAAATCGTCAGTAAAGATGGCCTTGTTATCTACTGCACAAGCACAAGCAAATGCAGCGAGTGCTATAATGATACTTTTCTTCATTGGTTAGTTTAGGTTTTTAGAGTTTTTATTTGGGCTTTAAGTCGGTGTCAGCCCCTTTTGTGAGAGTTAATCCTCCGACCATTAAGTAAAAATACCTCGCCACAACAAGCCATTGTGGCGAGGATTATACATTATTTCAACTGCTTCTCTACGGCCTTACGCTCGGTGTCTGAAATCATATCGTTCAGGATATCGTAGCTGGTACCGTGAACCTCCGAAGCGTGCTTTGAGAGTGTATTTACGAAATACTTGAACTTGTCGTATTTGTTGCTATAAGGACAAGACTTGGTGGTAATCTCGCGGAAAGTACGCTTGAAAGGCTCCCAACCGATAGAGTTTGTCAGATTTGCCAACAGGTAGTGGATAGCATTGTCATTGAACTTACCTGTAGGAAGAGTCTGCTCGTAGTCAGCCTTGTACATCTCCAGAATCTCGGCACCGGTGTAAAGACGAGCCTCTGATGCACCATTTGCAGTCATATAAACCTTCGCACCAACCTTCTCCAGACCGTAGTGCATACGGAAGTTGGCGAACATCTCATCGTTCCAGTTCCAGTTGCTGTAATACTGCTGACCGTTGAATTTGTAATCTACGTTAAATACGTGGCCAATCTCGTGCATCAAGCCGAAGCTGATAGTACCCTTCTCGGCCAGCTCGTTGAAATGCTGCTCCGGAGCCTGTGTGTTAGCACCCCAGAGGATGGGGTAGCCAGCCAACGCCCAGTAGCCAGAATACATACCCTGTGTTGTCAGGATAGTGAGCTTGCGTCCCTGATGAGGAACGGCACCTACCAATTCAGCGTAGGCCTCATACATTCCATCCACCTCTTTGAGCCACTTCTCTACGTTTGCACCGCTTGTAGTCACCTTGCTTGGGTAGCAGTAGAAGCGGATATGCTCACTCTCACGAGAGAACATCTCGCTTGTAACCTTTACGACGCTGAAATTGTCATAAAATACAGTACCTGTTGAACGGCCACCGATGTTGGGGTAGCTGTCCCACTTGAAGCCGAGTGCCAGATATACCAGAGCCTCACCATTATCATCCGAGAGGAAGTCGAACGATGCTGTAGTCCAGTTCTCCAGCTTTGTGCCTGATGTGAACTTCGATGAGTTCCAGTGCTGACGGTCGTCACCAGCAAAGAGGATAGCACCACAACCATCATTCAAATCAGAGTAACGCATACTTACTGTTGCACGATACAATACATCGGGCTCCAGACCTGTCAGTTTACGCTCTAAAGCCACACAGCACTTGCCATTCTCCGGCCACTGCTGAATCTTCGCAGCCTTGCTTTCGCTGCGACCCTCGCCATCAACTATCTCAACAACGGTCTTTGAACCATTTGAGAAGTTCTTGATTGTCCAACCCTCCAGGCCATTCTCAAAGCCTGCGTTTTCCAGCTCAATCTTGTTAGGATTCTCGATTACGGGAGGAGTCCACTCTCCACCACCATTCTTTGGCTCATCACCACCACAAGAGCAAACGCACAACGCACCTGCAATCAAAAATGCAAAAAACAAACTCTTTTTCATAACTATAATTTTATTGATTTTTTATCGTATTATTTCCAGTTTGATAATCTCTCAATCTGCTCTGTTGTGAGGAACTCAGCCAGGATATCATCCACGCCGGCGTGCTTTGACACTACGTCACAGAAGTAACGAATCTTTGCCCACTTGCTCTCACCTGCCGACTGGCTCTGTGGAATGTTATAAAGCTCCTTGAAAGCCTTCTTGAAGGGCTCCCAGCCGTACTTGCCTACCATCTGACACAGCGGCCACATCATACCTGCACCGTCGAGGTCCTCGTTGCCGTTCCAGCATTTGTCGGCAGAGGCCTTGTAATATGAGTTAATCGCAGAACCTGTATAAGTCGAGCCATCGAGATAGATGGGGAAGTTGTGCTTGCACAAAGCGTAGTACATACGGAAGTTGGCGAACAACTCCTCGTTCCAGTTCCAGCAGTTGTAGTTACCGCCGGTCTCAGCAAATGCTCCATCGCGGTAGTTGCCCGGGGCGAAGTTGTGGCCCATCTCGTGCAGAATACCGAAGGCTGTGTTGTTGTAGTTCTTAACCTCCAACAGCGTAGATTTCACATAGTTACGGTTCCAGAGGATAGGATAACCTGCGTAAGCCCACGCATCGATATCGTCGTTGAGGATAATCATCTTCTTGCCACCGAAAGGCACGAAGAAGTCAAACAACTCGCAATAAGCCTCGTATGCAAGGTCGAGCTTTGCCATCCACGCATCGATTGTCTTGTTGGGAATTGTTACAAGGTTCTCGTCGAGGTAAATCTCAACGTGCTCACTCTCGCGGTGATACAAGCCCTTCGGCGACTCCAGTTTCACGTTGTCAAACCAAGCTGTACCGTTTGAATCGCCGGCCGAGAAGCCAAGACGAACACCCAACTTCATGCTCTCCTCCTCTGCTACGAACAATACGCTACGCTTCTGCCAGCCGTTTGTGCCTGCGAACTGGTCAGAACGACCCCAAAGGCCGTAATATACGCTACCACCCCAGCCCTTGGTGATGCTTGATGTCTTGATCATCGCCGAGAGCTCGTAGAGCTTACCTACCTGCAAGCCCGATACGGTCTGTGCTACCGACATATCTGTTGTCTCCTGAATACACTTGATTTTCACACAAGCCGACTTCTGATAACCCTCTGTGGGCTCGTATGTTACCTCGGCATTCTGACCGTGCCAGCCATCCTGCTTGATCCACGCGCCCTGCTTGCCGCTAAAATCAACCTCCTCCTCGAAATCCCAGTTAGGAATCTCTACAACCAGATTCTCGTTATGGCTGGGAGTGTCAGGCTCTTCACTGCCTCCGGTCTCACCGCCATTGTCATCGCCGCCACCGCCTGTGTTTGGCTTGATGGGCTCTGTGTCTGATTGTGGAGCATTGGGCTCTACCTCGCACGATGGCATAAATGCTACCACTACAAACAGTGCGAAAATCAGATAAAGTACTCTTTTCATAGGTTTATTGTTTTTTTGTTTTTCTCGATTATATTTTGTCGCAACCCTCGGGCTGCTGATTATTTTCAGTTTTGGTGTTGTGCTTTCGTTGCTCAAAATTGCTTCACGATGCACAAAAGGTATTACGCGGCATTTTATACGCCAAAAGTTTATGGTTGCCCACAAACTTATTATATATATAGGTATAGGAGATCTGCCTCTCCTCCTTGAAAGATATTAAAAAAAAGAACCGTTGCCGGAGGGCAGAACCCTCCGGCTTTCGGTTCAAAGAAATATTACTC
>JAEIGA010006874.1_pt1 | contig 17293 bp, 23 predicted proteins | sample 9270691 | NCBI WGS metagenome assembly JAEIGA01 (sample SAMN17057246, study PRJNA624740) | gut metagenome | biome: biome; isolation source: fecal sample | host: Bos grunniens | place: China: Xizang | collected 2019 | reverse complement strand
GAAGTTCCACAGGTATATCACCGTTCTGGACGGTGTGCGGAAGGAACTGGAACGGGTGAAGCCGTACGGAGGAACGTTTGAGGTTGAGGGAACCGAAACGTATGGAACTGTCTATACCGGGATTTGCGAGATGCTTCGTAATAATGGCGTACTGTGGTTTGATCAGCAGGACAACGGGGTGTATCCGTGCACGGTCATAAATTGGGGGTTGAAGGCGGTGAAGTGGGGTGAGTTATGACATCCGGTTTGGCGTGAAGGTAGTCGGCGCGGAGAGCGTGTATGCAGTCATCGGGGAACCGGAATATGACAGCCCGACCTACAATGTCGGCAAAATATTCCGGGCGGCGTGCGGCTGGGATTTCAAACAAGGCGAATGGTACCCCGTGACGGAAATCCTTCCGAACATTGAGCGCGGCATCCACGAACTGCGGTTCAACGCGGGCGCGTACAAGCACATGGAGCCAGACAACGGCTGGGGGTCCACATCGACGGCGTTGCAAGCGCTGGAATCAATCGCCGACTGGCTGACGAAAGAACGGCAATGGACATGGAACGCAGATGTGCCGCTTGAGTGCATTTACATGAGCTGGTAGGAGGGCAACGATGAAGACGGAAAACTATTCGGAACTGTTGAGATCTGAGCGCAAGGCCAGGAAACTGACCCTGGAGGGCATGGCGGAACCGCTGGGCGTGGAACCCGTGGCGATCGGGACGTGGGAGCGGGGCAAAGCGTATCCCAACGAGGACAGCATCGCGAAGATCAAGGCGGCGACGGGGATCGAACTGGGGGTGGCGCGATGAGCTGGACCATCTACCGCATCGACCCGGACGGGTCCAGGACCGTGGTGGGCTGCACCGATGACCAGGCCGAAATCGGGTGCATCATCGATGAGGACAGGCACGGGATCGACTGGGAAGCAGAATATGATGTGATCAGCACGACGAAGGGGGCGAAGGGATGACCAGGGACGAGGAGATCCGGCGGTACAGGGCCATGCGCGAGGAGGCGACCCGGCGGCTGAAGGAGCTGCGGTATGACGGGCTGGCCGTGGCCGGGAAGGCCAGGATCGCGCGGCGGCAGAACACCGTGTACAAGCAGGACGAGATGTTCCAACTGGCCTACAATGTGCGGATGCAGAGCAATTACGGGCAGTCCGCAAACGGGACGCATTTTGTGACGCTTTTCACGGGGACCAGGGCCGAGTGCGTGGAGCAGATCCCGGAGATTGTGCGGGACCTGAACGCGCTGTACACGGCGGCGAAAGGGGGCGCGGAATGAGCAGACAGCAGATGCGGCTTTTGTTGTATCTCAAGACGCACAGGGGGATCACCCAGGGGGAGGCCTATGAGGCCTTCGGGTGCCTGAGACTGAGCGAACGCATCCGGGAGCTGGCGAAGATGGGATACAGGGTCGAGAAGATCTGGGAGGACGGGGTCAACCGCTACGGGGACAAGACCCGGGTGATCCGGTACTTCGTGAAGGAGAGGGCGGCATGACGGAACACAAAGGGTTTGATTTCCAGCGGATGCGGCATCTGAATAATCGATTCCCGATGGCGCATCTGAACCTGATGCGGGCGAAGAGCAAAGCAATGCGGATTACTCCGGTGCTGTCCAATATGCCGCACGGAACCGACGTCTCCTCCCCGGTGGAGCGCGGGTACATGATCGTCGAGGCCGCGCAGGATGTGTATGAACGGATCAGAGGTGAATTGCAGGAAATGCGCTGTCAGCTGAGCGGCAAAATGGAAGCGCTGACGGACCCGGATGAGATCGTCATCATGCAGCTGCGGTACATGGACGGCAGGAGCGTGTCGGATATCAGCTATATCGTCAATTATTCGCCCGCGACGATCTACCGGATACTAAGCCGGGCTGAAAGGACGATCAACGGCAAAAAATGAGAGATGTGAGAGAAAAATATGTGGTATAATGCAAACTGTCAAAAGAGACAAGGAAAGCATCCGGGAGGGTGCTTTTTTTGTACCAAAGGAGTGTCCCACTTCGGGGGACGGGTATTTCCTCCCCGGTGGCGGGGCTGGGGACGGGCTTTCTTAGGGGTGATTCCGATTGATACCGAAAAGCGGGTAAACTGGCATAAGATCCGGGCCGAGTACATCGGCGGGGCGTCGCAGCGGAGCCTTGCGGAGAAGTATGGCGTTTCGCCCACCACGATCGCGAAGCATTGCAGGCGCGAGGGGTGGACGGCGGAGCGGAAAGCGGCTGCGGACAAAGTGACCAAAAAGGTGATACAGAAAACCGCAGATCTCGCCGCCGATAACGCAACGATCGCCGCCGGGATCAGGAGAAAAGGCCTGATGATCCTTGACAGGCTGTTTGACGATTTCGCGCAGATCCCGGCGACGGAATACCGCCAGAGCATGGAAAACGTGAGCATGGTGAAGCGGCTCAGAGATCTGACCGCCGCTTATAAGGATCTGACGGAGGACATCACGCAGCCGGAGGCCGACAAGAACGGGCCTATCTACGAACTCCTGCGGAAGCTGGACGGTGAGTGCGGTGTTTAGTCAGATGCAGAAGGACTTCTGGCGCGGGTGCACTCACCGATGGAATGTCAAGACCGGCGCAACCCGGAGCGGGAAGACCTATCAGGATTATTTCCTGATCCCGAAACGTCTGCTTGCGGTCGAGGGGCTTGAAGGGCTGAACGTCATTCTGGGGAACACGCGGGAAACCATCAGGCGGAACATCCTGCTCCCGATGCAGGCGATGTATGGCGCGGATTACGTCGGGAACCTCCGGGCAGACAACTCCGTGGAAATGTTCGGGCAGAAGGTGTTCTGCCTGGGCGCGGATAACGTCAACCGGGTGGACAAGCTGCGAGGCTCGTCCGTGAAATACTGTTACGGGGACGAGATCACCACATGGCACCCGGATGTGTTCGATATGCTCAAGTCCCGTCTGGACAAGCCCTATTCGGTGTTCGACGGGACGTGCAACCCGGACAACCCGCGCCATTGGTTCAAGCTGTTCCTGGACAGCGACGCGGACATTTATCAACAGGCGTACAGGCTGGATGACAATCCGTTTCTGGACCCCGCGTTCGTGGAGAACCTGAAGCGCGAGTATTCCGGCACGGTTTTATATGACCGGTACATCCTGGGCCTGTGGGTCGCGGCGGAGGGCGTGATCTACAAGCTGTTCGCCGATCACCCGGAGAGGTTCGTGGTGGACGGGGACGGCATACAGATCCGGTATGCGACCATCGGGGTGGACTTCGGCGGCGGCACAAGCGCACACGCGTTTACCTGTACTGGGTTCACGGCGAAAAACGCGATTGTCACGCTGGACGATTATCACGAACCGAACGCGCTGGATCCGGCGAAGCTGGAGCGGGATTTCGTGGATTTCGTCCGGCGGTGTCAGATGCGGTGGCACGTGACGGACGTATGGTGCGACAGCGCGGAGCAGACGCTCATCAACGGACTGAGGGCGGCGGCGGCGCGGGAGCGCATCGGCGTGAACATCGGCAACGCGCTGAAGCGGCCCATCAACGACCGGATCAGGGCGCTGTGTCTGCTGATGGGCGCGGGGCGGTATTATTGCTCAAAGGACAGCACCAACACGATCGAGGCATTGAAGAGCGCGTTATGGGACAGCAAGCACACGACGGAGGACGTGAGGCTGGATGACGGGACCACGAACGTGGACAATCTCGACAGCCTTGAGTATTCGTTTGAGCGGGAGATCCCGAACCTGATAGACGGGTGGAAAGCATGAAGACATTGATCGCGATCCCGGCCATGGAGCAGATATTTACGATCACCGCGCAATGCCTCGCGAACCTCCAGACGGTCGGCGAGGTGTACACGAAGTTTGCCGTGCGGATGCCTGTGGACGTGGCGCGGAACCAGCTGGCGAAATTCGCGCTTGAAAACGGGTTCGACCGGATCCTGTGGCTTGACAGCGACATGACGTTTGAAGGCGATCTGATGGAGCGCCTGAGCGCGGACATCGACGAAGGATGGGACGTTGTGTGCGGGCTGGCCTTCAAGCGCCGTTTTCCCGTGGAGCCGGTGATCTCCAGGAAGCTGTCGGCGGACCCGCCGGGGCAGGAGACATATTTCGACTACCCGCGTGACGCGCTGTTCCAGGTGGCCGGGTGCGGTTTCGGGGGCGTGATGATGCGGACGGAGGTCCTTCGGGGCCTGACCGAAGCGCCGTTCACGCTGATGCCGGGGCTTGGCGAGGATTATTCGTTCTGCGTCCGCATGAACGAGCGCGGGCGGCGGATCGGATGCGACAGCCGTGTAAAAATGGGCCATGTGGGGCTTTCGGTGTTCAGCGAGAAGATCTATCAGCACCCGAACGGGGAATGAGACCGGGGGCGGTGAGATATGCAGTTTATCAAAAAGGTGAGAGATTGGGGGCGGAGGCTCATGCAGAGGACACAGAGCGCAACGGGCATCGCCCGCGAGTATAAGACCGTGTTCGAACTTGGCGATGTTCCGGCGTTTGAGCAGTTCTATGATTTCGGGATCTACATCTGGAAGTGGATCTACAGGGGCTTTTACAAGGCATGGCACATCATTCCCGCGCCGACGGTGGCAGACCCGAACGCGAAGCGGGAGGTCTACAGGCTGAACGCGGCGAAGGCCGTCTGCGCTGAGATCGCCGGTCTGGTGTGGGGCGAGGAATGCCAGGTAAACGTCAGCATTGACGGGCGGGAAAGCACGGGCGAGAACCCCGACCCGCTCAATGAGTTCGTCCAGAAGGTGCTTTGCGAGAACGCTTTCCGGGAGAAAATGCAGGAAAGCATCGAACAGGCGTGCGCGTTGGGCGGGAGCGCGATGAAGGTGTGGCGCGACGCGAGACGCGACGCGGAGGGCAACGAGGTCGAAGGCACGGAGCGCATCAGGATCGGTTATTCGATGGCGGATCAGTTCGTTCCGATCAGCTGGGACAACGCGAAGGTCACCGAGGGCGTGTTCATTTCCCGCGTGGCAAAAGGCGGATGGTATTACACCCGGCTTGAATGGCATACGTGGGACGGCATGACGTACACGGTCAGGAACGAGCTGTACCGGAGCGGGATGCAGAAGGGCGCGAACGGGGACAGTCAGGACATATTGGGCATCCGGGTGCCGCTTGCGGAAATGTATCCGTTCCTGGAGGAGGAGACCGTCATCCCGGTCGGCGAAAGCCTGTTCTGCTACTGGCGGACTCCCATCGCCAACAACCTGGACGATAACAGCCCGCTGGGCATGAGTATGTACGGCAACGCGCTGGAAACGCTCCACGCGCTGGACATCTGCTATGACAGTTTCGTCAGGGAATTCCGGCTGGGCAAGAAAAGGATCATCGTTCCCGCCCGCGCCGTGCGGACGGTGGCGGACCCGATGACCGGGCAGATGCGGCGGTATTTCGACGCAAACGACGAGGCGTATGAAGCACTTGCCAGCGATGAGCCGAACGATCTGAAGATCACGGACAACAGCGTCGAACTGCGGGTGGATGAACACATCGCCGCGCTGAACGCGTTCCTGTCCATTCTGTGCCTGCAGCTTGGGTTTTCCGCCAACACTTTCTCGTTTGACGAAAAGAGCGGTATCAAGACCGCCACCGAGGTCATCAGCGAGAACAGCAAGACGTACAAGACCATCAAGACCATCCAGAACCAGCTGACACCGGCGATTGAGCACCTTGTGCGGAACGTCATCGACGTGGCGGCTCTGTACGGCATGGAGCAGGACGGGCAGACGGTGGAGAGCCTCGCGGGCGGCGGGTATCACGTCCAGGTGGTGTTCGATGACGGCATCCTTCAGGACCGGCAGACGAACGTGAACGAAGGACTGATGATGGTCAATTCCGGGCTGCTGTCGAAATACACGTTCCTGACGGACAAGAAATACGGACAGGGGCTGACGCCGGAGGAGGCCGACGCCGAGCTGAAGCGGATCGCCGCCGAGAGGCAGAACGACATCAAAACCGTGGACATCTTCAGCGCGGGACGGGGAGTTGAGATCTGATGCCGATCCCGGTCGAAGTGTACGATTTCGGCGAGGCCATGGCGCTGGTGTATGAGTGGTGCCAGAACCGGATCATTCTGAACATCGCGCAGTATTTCCCGTATATCGGGAAGTCCGACGAAGCGTTGGACGCGTTCGAATGGCAGTCGAAAAAGCTGGTCGAGTTCGGGCAATGCAACGAGGAGACCATGCGGATCATCCGGGACAGCCTGGAGAACGTGCCGGATGAACTGGCGAAGGAACTGGAAACGCAGATCACGAAAGCCGTGGAACAGGTTGAACCGGCGCTCACGGGAGCCGCGAAGGCGGGGCTTCTTCCCGGCGCGGGCGTTCAGCCGATGAGCCAGAGCGTAACGCAGTCCTTCACGGCGTTTTACAATCAGGCGAAGGACAAACTGAATTTGGTCAACACCGTGATGCTCGACAGCACCCAGACGGCGTATATGGGCATCGTCAACGACGTGGCCGCGAAGATCGGCAACAGCCAGAAGATCCTCAACGCCGCCGCCGGGAGCGTGGTCACCGGCGTGGAGACGATCAACACGGCGACGCGGCAGGCGGTGGATCGGATGGTCGCGAACGGGCTGACGGGGTTCGTGGACCACGGCGGGCATCGGTGGACGCCGGAAGCCTATGTGCAGATGGACGTGCGGACCACCGTGGCCAACGCGGCGAGACAGGCCGCGTTCGACCGGTGCGACGATTTCGGCAGCGACATCATCCAGGTGGACGCCCACGCGGGGGCGCGGCCCCTGTGTTATCCGTGGCAGGGCAAGCTGATCAGCCGCATGGACATGGCGCGGGACGTGGAGGATGTGGACGGCAACAAGGCCCACGTGTACGCGCTGTCGGAGACCAGTTACGGAAACCCGGCGGGGCTTTTCGGCGTGAACTGCCGTCATTTCGGCACGCCGTTCATCCCCGGTTTTTCCGGGTTGATGAATCCCGACCTGATCCAGCCGAAGGAAGAGAACGATGAGCGGTACGCGCTGACCCAGGAGCAGCGGGCGCTGGAGCGGGCGCTGAGACAGGCGCGGCTGCAGGAGAGCGTGGCGAAGGAACGCGGGGACAAGGAGGCGTTCGACGCCGCGCGGGACCGGGTGAAGGAGCTGGACGAGCGGATCGGGGACTTCTGTGAGACGAACGGCCTTCCGAGGCGGAAGGACCGCGAGTATACGCCGGTTAAGGCGACATGGCCGTTATGAGGGAGGGAACGCGATGAAATGCGGACACGAACATTTTCGGTGTACGAACGGGGAATTCTTCTGCCTTGAGTGCGGGGCGAACATTCCGAACCCGTACGAGGCGAAGGAGAAGGCGAAGGAACAGGAGCCGGAGAAGAAACCGGCCAGGAAAAGAAAGGGTGAGAGCTGATGGACCTGTTTATCTTCAAGGACGGCCGCGTCCTGACTGCGGCGGCGGGGGAACCCATCGACGTGCCGCTGGTGGACCTGGCCGTGTGCGTGACGAACCCGCAGGAAGGTCAGGTGCTGACCTATAACGGGACCATGTGGGTCAACGCCGCGCTGCCGGAGCCGGAGGAGACCGAGCCGGAGGCCGAACCGGCGCAGGAAGGGGGCGGCGGTGAATGATCAGGATCCTGAACGTGCGGATCTTTGAGGCCGGAATGACCTACATCGAGGGCGCGTGCGTCGCCGCCGATGTGTCGAACCTACCGACCTCCGGCATCGTGACCGGGAGCAAAATGACGGTGGCGGACAGCGGGGACGTGTATATGTTCGCGGAGGGGGATTCCCCCGCGTGGACCAAGATCGTCGCCGGGCCGACCGCTCAGAGCGATGGATAAACCGCCGACGAGCGGTTTTTTCATACCAACACGTCCGGCGGGACGTTAAACACGCGTCGGCGCATCACTCTATCGCGCCGTAAAAAGGAGGCGTATGGGAAACATTTTCACGCGCAAAGCGCTATCGGACATCATGGCGAATGAGGGCCTGACCCCGGAACAGCGGACCGAACAGGTGATGGGCCTGTACGGGCGGGCGCTGGATGACGGGTATGTGTCCAAGAGCGCGGCGCAGAGCGCACAGGAGACCGCGCTGGCCAACGCAAAGACCGAGTGGGAAAAGGGCATCACGAAGCCGGACCCGAAGGAGAGCGACGAATACAAGGCGCTCATGGGCGAGTTTTCGGCCTATAAGACGATGCAGCAGGCGAGGACGTCGGAAGATTACAAGGAAGTCAAGCCGAAGTTCTTTGAGACGGTCTACGGCATGATCAGCCGGGAAGAAGGCGCGAAATCCGTCAAGGACCAGCTGGCTGAGATCCGGGGGAGTTACGAAGAGTATTTCACCGCCCAGCCGACCTACCAGCCGAAGCCGCAGTTCGGAGCGCCCGTTCAGGGCAGTATGCCCAAGGGCGAAGAGAGCGCGGTGACGGCGTTTACAAACGCATGGGGCTTCGGCCCGAAAAAGTAAACCGAAAGGATGATGAGCAATGGCTTTTTCTCAGGTCAATGTCAATTACGCCGCAGAGTATTCCCAGGCTCTGGCCCAGGCGTATCCGTATCTGTCCTACTTCGCCGCGATCTGGGCGAGTGAGAACTCCAACCGCTACAAGGCGGGCATGGGCAAGACCATGTACATCCCCAGCATCGAGACCTCCGGCGCGGTGGACGTGAACCGCAACCAGATCACCGGCACTTTCAACCGCAACTGGAACAATTCCTGGCAGGCGGTGGATCTGCAGATGGACCGCGAGTGGGACACCCTCGTCGATCCGCTGGATATCACCGAGACCAACGGTGTGGCGACCATCGCCAACATCACCCGCGCTTTCGTGGAGCTTCAGAAGGTCCCTGAAATGGACGCCTTCCTGGCCTCCAAGCTGGCGGAGTTCGCCGGGCAGTTCGGCGGCGTGTCCACCCAGAGCCTCACCTCCAGCACCATTCTCACCGAGTGGGATAACGCGCTGGAGTACATGACCAACCAGAGGGTCAACCGTGACCGCCTGGTGGCCTACCTGACCCCCGGCACCTACAAGCTGCTGAAGCAGGCCACCGGCCTGACCCGGTTCATCGAGGTGACCAACGGCATCCAGGCCGTGGACCGCAATGTGGCCCGCCTGGACGGCGTGACCGTGGTGGAAGTCCCCAGCGACATGATGAAGACCGCCTACCTCTTCACCGAGGGCTGGGCCGTCGATACCGCGCACGCCGCGCAGATCAATTTCCTGCTGGTCGATCCCATGGCCGTCGCCGCGCCCATCAAGTATGAGACCGCCATGATGTCCGCGCCGACCGCCCAGAGCAAGGGCAAGTACCTGTATTACGAGCGGTACTATTACGGCGCGTTCTGTCTGAACCAGCGCGGCGCTGGCGTGTACGCGCATCTTGGCTCCGCGCCCTCCGTGGGTACCCTGACCGTGACCTCCACCGCCGGGACCGCCGCAGGCAGCACCAACATCGCCGTGAGCGGCTTCGGTATCGAGCAGAACGGCACTCCCGTGGACAACCTGGTCATGAAGGTGTGCGCCAACAACGCGTCTGATTCCATCAGCTTCACCTACAACACCGCGCCCGCCTCCGGGACCTGGACCGAGGTCGCTTCCGCGCCCTTCGCCCTGACTTCTCAGACCGCCAACTATTACACTTATGTCGTGCTGATCAACAAGCAGACCGGCGGCGTGGTGGCGGCTGGCAAGACCCAGAACGTGGTCGGCGTGTAAGGGGGATTTGACATGAGCGCGATTGTAGACTACGCCTTTTACTCGACCGTCTACAAGGGAACGGAGGCCGATGAGGCCTCCTTCCCCGCGCTGGTTTCCCGCGCCGCCGATGTGGTCGGGGCAATGATCCGCTGGCGTGACCCGGAGACGCTGACCGGAAACGTGCTGACGCTCTACAAGAAAGCCGTGTGCGCCCAGGTCGATTATTTCGCAATCAACGGGTTCGAGTCCGTTGCGGGCGGAAGCGACCGGGGCTTCACGGTGGGGAAGGTGAGCGTCAGCGGCAAGTCAGGCAGCGATCTGAAGGCAACTGGCAGGATGAGCGACCACATTTCCCCGCTTGCCGTGATGTATCTGGAGCAGACCGGGCTGATGAATCCTGCGGTGTCGGTGATGGGGGGATGTTTATGCTGAGACCCATCCCGCGCCGCATCATGCGGAGCGAGGCCACCGTGGAGGTGTGCCGTGCTGTGGACCGCTATCACAACCAGGTCTACGACACCTACACCGTGAAGCACACGCACCTTCAGCCCAGCAACGAGGTACGGAAGGGCCTGACGGACACCGATTTTGTGCTTGAGGGCATCCTGTTCGTGGACGCGAAGATCTCAAGCCCCGCGCTGGACTGGGACGCGCTGCTTCACGCGGCGAACGACGCCGGAGGCGATATGCGGATCACCGTGCGCGGGAAAACCTACGTCGTGAAGACCGCAGAGGCGCTCCGGGACGATACGGACCGGCTGCACCACTGGGAGATCGGGCTTGTGTGAGGTGATGAGATGAAGATCGAGATCAACACCGGCCAGGTCCAGGCGAAGGTCGAAGGCGCGTGGAACAAGGGCCTCGCGATGCTGTCCAGCGAGATCCTGCGGGACTGCAACGAGTTCGCGAAGATGGACAAGGGCGCCCTTCGGGCAAGCAGCATGATGGCCAGCCGCCTGGATCAGGGGATCCTGGTATGGGATACGCCTTACGCCAGGCGGCAGTACTGGAAGATCCCGACGGCCTATGAGCCTGGGACCTGCTGGCAGTGGTGTGAAGCCGCGAAGGGGAAATACAGCCAGCGGTGGGCGAAACAGGCCCAGAGATTACTGGAGATGAACCTATGACGAACACACACAGCGCGGTCATCGACGCGGTGCTCGACCTGGCGCAGGACGCGCTGACGGACGCCAGCTATCCGATGACGATCATGCGCGGGCCGGCGGGGACAGGAAACTGCGTGAGCGCGGAGCCTTCCTACGGGACCGCAGAGGGACGGCACTATGACAAAAACGCGTCCTTCCGTGTGACGCTGGTGTTCAACAGCAAAAACCGGGATATGCAGGCCGCGCTGAACACGCTGGAGCAGATCCTGCTGTCGCTGACGCGCCGGAGCGGGTATCCGCACGCCGAGGCGTGGGAGATCACCAACGTCTGGACGAACGCGCTGCCGATGCTCATCGGACGCGAGGAAGACAATACCTGGCTTTACGCCGCGTCCGTATTTATCGACTATTATGTGAGAGGAGATTGACCAAATGGCGAATTACATCGACCCCGTATACAATTGGGAATTTTCGATCGGTACCGAAGTATCCAGCGCCGGGACCTGGACCTATTCTGACTTCTGCGCCGGTATCGAGAGCATCACTGAGAACATCAACTCCCAGAACAAGCAGTACTTCTTCCTGTGCCAGGACGGCTGCGCCACCAACGAGGTGACCGGCATCGCGCCCCAGTACACCGTGAGCGGTCGCCGGGTCTACGGTGATCCCGCCCAGGAGTATGTCTGCGGGCTGAAGTACGAATTCGGCAAGAACCGCAAGTCGAGCTTCAAGATGGAGCACACCGACTATTCCGGCGCGAGCAACATCAAGACCACGATCACCTGCGGGTGCACCATCCTGGACATCAGCGACGTGGGCGGCAACACCACCGATGACGTGCCGTTCTCCTGCACCATCGCCCTGGACGGCAAGCCCACCGTGACCACCTCCAGCGTGACCTGAGGACAATGAGGACAAGCCCCCCGGAGCGCATCCGGGGGGTATTTTTGGCATTCTTTTGACATCGGGAGGAAATGTCAATGTACACCATCACCACCAACCGCGTCCGTGACAAGGTCGCGTTCGTCGAAGGGGCCGAAAGGCTGGTTCTGACGGTGGACGTGGATCCGTTCGGGGTGATCGGCGAGCTTCAGCCGATCATCGAGGACCTGAAGAAGCTGAATGACAGCACGCCCGACGGGGAGATCCTGCGGCTGGCCACCGAGCTGGGGACGCGGATCTTCGGCGCGGAGCAGATGAAAAAGCTGTCCGAATTCTACGGGAACAACGAAAAGCAGCTGTTCAATGTTTTGAGCCGGTATTTTTCGGAGCGGCTCAATAAACTGATCGTCGACGCGCAGAAGAAACTGGGACGGAAGAAGCTGTTCAGAAAATGAGGCTCCGGGACGGGCTTGTGTATAAAGTGCGCGTCGGAAGGAAGACCTACCGGCTGAAGACGGATTTCAGAGACGTGCTGAAGATGATCGAGATCCTGGGAGACCGGAGCCTGACCGAGGTGGCGCGGATCGACCTGGCGCTCCGGGCCGTGGTGCGGCGTCCGCCGAAGAAGACGAAGGACCAGCTGCTGGTGTTCCTGGCGGCGCGGACCGCGCTGATGCGCCCGCCGAAAAACAAGGGCGAAGGCGAGAAGATGACGGACTTCGACCAGGACGCGGACATGATCCGGGCGGCGTTCCGGCAGGCGTACGGCATCGACCTGTACCGGGCGCGGCTCCACTGGACCGAATTCACGGAGCTGCTGAACAACCTTCCGAGCGGCACAAGGTATTCCGACGTGCTGGAGATCCGGGCGAGGCCGCTGCCTGAGGCGACGAAATGGAACGGGAAACAGCGGCAGGCCCTGATCGAGGCGAAAATGCGATACGGGATCGAAAAGACCGAGGAAGAGCAGAAAAAGAGCTACCAGCGCGGCGTGAACCACCTGGCCGAGTCGCTGCTGAGAATGGCAAAGGGGAGTGAACAGACCGATGTCGGACGGGAGAGTTGAGTTTGAGATCAAGGCGGATAACAGTTCGGTATCCGCCACGATATCCGACACCACAAACAAGCTGAAAGCGGCGGCGGGACAGTGGGAGAGCAGCACGACTTCCGCCAGCAATTCCTCCGCGATGTTCTCCGGCATCCTCCAGGGCGTCGGGCAGACGCTGGGCAGCATCGTCGCCGGGGCTGCGAAGAACGCTGGCAAGGCAGTCGTGGAGTTCGGCAAGGAGTGCATCTCCGCCGCCTCCGCGCTGAACGAGACCAAGAACGTGGTGGACACGGTCTTCGGGGACAACGCCGCGCAGATCTATTCCTGGGCCAAATCCGCGCAGGGCGCGTTCGGCCTGACCGAGACCCAGGCGCTGAAATACACCTCCACCCTGGGCGCGATGATGAAATCCTCCGGCCTCGCGCAGAACGAGATCGGGTCCATGTCCACGGCGCTGGCGGGTCTTGCGGCGGATATGGCGTCGTTCTACAACATGGACTTCGACACCGCGTTCGAGAAGATCAGGAGCGGCATCTCCGGCGAGACGGAGCCGCTCAAGCAGCTTGGCATCAATCTGAGCGTGGCGAACCTGGAGGCCTTCGCGCTGGCCCAGGGCATCAAAAAGAGCTACCAGGAAATGTCCCAGGCCGAACAGGTGGCACTGCGGTATCAGTACATCATGCAGGCGACTTCCGACGCCCAGGGCGACTTTGAGCGCACCAGCGACGGATACGCCAACAGCATCCGCAGGATCGAGACCGCGTGGGCCAGTATCCAGACGGCCATCGGCAACGTGCTTCTGAATGCTGTGCAGCCGGCGGTGTCGGCGTTCGCGGATCTGTTGGAAAAGGTGACAGCGCAGCCGGAGCGGACACTCATCGATGAGTTGAATGATATCGAGGTCAATTACGACGATAAAGTAAAGGAAATCGAGAAAACACACCAGAAGGCCAACGATCTGGTCGAACTGCTCCAGAAACTGCACACAGAGGCAAACGCGAAAGCGGACACCACCGGCATAGACAATCTGATCGCCAGCCTGTCCAAATCGATCCCCGGCCTGTATGACACCATCAAAGGCAAAGACCCGTCCGGTCAGATCAGCGCCCTGGCCTCCGCGCTGGCCGAAGGCTCCAACGTGAGCACGGACGCGTGGACAACCGCGATCACGCATTATGAGGATTTCTCCGGCGCTCTGGCGGATGCAATGGCCAGCGATGATCCGACGGGATCCATCAAGGATTTGGCGGATCAGCTGTCGAGAGGGTCCGATATCGACGCGTCGGCTTGGGAGACCATTCTTACCACCTTCGCGGGCGCGCTGGATTCGTCCGAGTTGAAGGGCAAGGCAGAGGGAGCCTCCGGGACCATCGATGGTCTTGTGAAGGCGCTGGCGGAGTCTATTCCAGATCTGAACAGCAAGATCGAGGGCAAGAATCCTGCGGAGCAGATCTCCACCCTGGCATCCGCCCTCGCGGAAGGCAGCGGAATCAGTGCCGACGCCTGGACCAACGCGATCACGCATTATGAGGATTTCGCGGGAGCGCTGTCGGCGGCGATGGCGTCAGACGATCCCACGAGCGCGATCAAGAACCTTGCCGATCAACTGGCACGCGGGTCCGATATCGACGCCGGGACATGGGAAGGCATCCTTAACACCTTCGCGGGCGCGCTTTCTACCGCCGATCTTAGCACGAAGGCGGGCGGCGCAGCCGGGAGCATCGAAGGCCTTGTCAGTGCGCTTACGACGTCGATCCCCGGGCTTGAAAGCGCTATAAAAGACAAGAACCCAACTGAAAAGATCAGCGCGTTGGCGGACGCCCTGGCAAAAGGCTCCAGTGTGAGCCTGGACGCATGGACTACCGCGCTGACCAACTACGAGGACTTTTCAAGAGAACTGGCCGCCGCAATGAACGCGGACAATCCCACTGCGGCGATCCAGGAGCTTGCTGAGAAGCTGGCGGCGGGATCGGATATCAGCGTCGCCGGGTGGACCGAGATCCTGACCACATTTTCCTCCGCGCTGACTAATTCCAAGCTGTCAGAGAACGCGAAGAGCACAAGCGGGACCATTGAGGGCCTGGTGTCGGCGCTGACGACGTCAATCCCGGGCCTCGAAGACGCCATAAAGGACAAGAATCCCACCGAAAAGATCTCCGCGCTGGCGGACGCGCTGGCCAAAGGCTCCGGCGTGAGCATGGATGCGTGGACCACCGCGCTGACAAATTATGAGGACTTTTCGAAAGAACTGAGCGCTGCCATGAACGCGGACAGCCCATCCGAGGCCATCCACGCATTGGCGGACGAGCTGGCGCGTGGATCCGATATCAGCGTGGCGAGCTGGACGGAGATCCTGACCACATTCGCCGGTGCGCTGCAGGGAAGCACGGTCGGGTCGGACGCGGCGTCGCTGAAGGGCGAGATCGAAAAGCTGTCCGATACGTTGTCCATGAAGACCGGCATCAGCGCGTCGAAATGGCAGACGGTCTTCAAGGAATTCGGCGGGTACAAGGACGAATTCTTTTCGGCTCTGAGCAGCGACAACCCGCAGGAGAAGCTGAACGACCTGGCCAAGACGCTGGCCGGGAAGGTCGAAGGCGGGCTGTCCGCAGCCGAATGGAACACCGCGCTGACAACGCTGGCCACGTACATCAAGACCGGCGACGAGAACCTGGACACCGCCGGGATCGTCGGGAAAATGAACGCCCTGACCGAGGCCATCCAGGGCGCGGAAGGCACGTCCCTGAAGGACGCGCTCGAAAAATACAAGACCGACGCGGGGACGGTGGATTCCTCCAACATCAGCGCTTGGTCTACGGTCCTCGGCACGTTCAGTTCCAAATTCGGCAGTTTCAAAACCGCGCTGAGCAATTACAACGCCGGGACGAACACCACCATCAGCGGGCTGGCCTCCGCGCTGTCCGGCATTGACGGAGACGATGCGAAGGTCAACGCCTGGAACACGCTGCTGTCGCTCCTGGCGGATAGCGGCGAGGAGATCTCCAGCTATTACGGGTCGAGCGAGGAAGGCTTCACCAAGTGGATCGAGAGCGTGAAGGATTCTATCAACGCAATCGACCCGAACAATGCCGAGGCGTGGAATTCACTGCTGTCGCTCCTGGCGGAGGGCAAGTTCGGCGACCTTGAGACCGGGAACGTGGAGGGCGAGCTGTCCGGCCTGACCGGCGAGATGGAGAGCGCGTACTACGCCTCCGAGGCCGAGCTGGCGGTCCTGCGCGAACTGGTGAACACATTCCCCGAACTGTCCAGCGTCATCGACGTGAACACCGGCGAGGTCAAAGGCGGCGTCGAGGCGATCCAGAAATACCTGAAGGCCTCGAAGGACGCGGCGCTCCAGATCGCGGCGCAGAAACGGATACAGGCGGAATTGGACGCCATCAACCGCGCAAGCGAGAGCTGGTATGACAAGCGGGTCGAGGCCGCGCTGAACGAGCGGGAGATCGAACGCGCAACCGAAAAGGCTCAGCGGTATAAAGAACTCCTCGATCAGCTTGGAAGTCGTGCCGGATACAATGCTACGTATGACTTTTACAGGCCTGACTCGACGACGGGCGCATACAAGCTGGCCAACCTGTACAACCCGGCGATCAGCGGACAGGCGGAGGCGCTGGCCAAGGAAGGCATCAACACCGTTGAAGACCTTGCGAACGCGTACAACAACGCGACGAACGACGTCGTGCGTTATTCGAACGCGAACGAAAAGCTGAACGAAGAGATCGCCGAGGAAGGCGAGGCGCTGGAGTACGCCAAGAATAAGGTTGTCGAGGACGCCGAGGCCCTGGACGTGGATACCGAAGCGCTTGACGGAAACAGCAACGCGACAGAGGCAAACGCCGAGGCTAAGAAGGCCCAGGCAGCGGCGCTGACCGATCTCCAGAAGCAGCTGCAGAGCATTATCAACTATCAGGAGAGCGCGAGGAAATCCGCGCTGAGCAGCCTGGATCAGGTGGCAAGCGGGTTCAAGGAAGTGGACCGCGCGTCCGAGGAATACCGGAAGTCGATGAGCGCCAATACGATGTACCAGAACCTCACCGACCAGCTGGCGTTTCTGGACGAGTATTCCAATATGCTCGACATGCTGAAGAACAAGGGCGTGTCGGACGAGATCATCGCGGCCATCGCGGACGGGTCCATCGAATCCATGCAGTATCTAAGGGGGCTTGCAACCGCAACCGGTGATGAGATCAAGGCCCTCAATGAAAAATATGGCACGGTCGCAGGCAAAAAGACCACCCTGGCAGACAAGATCGCGGCGGAGAAACTGGCGGTAGACCAGGAGTACCAGGCCATGATCGACAAGGCCATGGAGATGGCGGCGGCGATGGACCAGAGCGGCGCGGCGGGCGAGAACGCGGCGGCGACCATGACGGCCATCGTGAGCGCGGTGGCGGCGGGCAATTCCGACCTGGCCGTCCAGGTGGCGGAGACCATCGCGCTGATCGCGCAGCTTGGACAGATCGGCGGGTTCACCGTGGGCAATTCCCTTGGCGGTACTATCGTGGGCAACACCGGCGGGTACACGGTCGGGAATTTCACAAAAACAAAGCCGATGTTCTCCAACGCCCTTGGTTTGGATT
>JAEIGA010006873.1_pt1 | contig 17295 bp, 10 predicted proteins | sample 9270691 | NCBI WGS metagenome assembly JAEIGA01 (sample SAMN17057246, study PRJNA624740) | gut metagenome | biome: biome; isolation source: fecal sample | host: Bos grunniens | place: China: Xizang | collected 2019 | reverse complement strand
TTGTCGGGATGGCGAGATTCGAACTCACGACCTCCTGCTCCCAAAGCAGGCATTCTAACCGGGCTGAACTACATCCCGCACACTTCCTTTTCGAAAGCGAGTGCAAAGGTACTGCTTTTTTTTGATATGACCAAATATTTTACGAAAAAAATGCAAAAAAAATGTAATTTATAATACTTTTCTTTTATATTTCGTTTTTTTTTAGTAATTTTGCACGATTTTTTGCGTGTCATGCGAAATCTGTGAATATCAATAATTGAATTGTTTAATATAATATATAAAGGAATAATAGAGATGGATAAAAAAACATGGATTGGCTTCCTGTTAATAGCCGTAGTGGTTGTTGCTTTTACATTTATTAATCGCCCTTCGAAAGAAGAGGTGGCTAAAATGAAGCAAGAGCGTGATTCAATTGCTAATGTTGAATATAAAAGAAGAAAGTCAGAAGCAGCGTATGGCGTTGATGCAGAGCGTGAAGCTCAAATGAAAGACATGAGTAGTCTCGCGTCAGGATCTTTTGCGCATGCTCTAATGGGTAATGATAGTGTCGTTGTGCTAGAGAATAATAAGGTTCGTTTGGAGATTAGTAGCCGTGGAGCATACGTTTCGAAAGCTGAACTTAAAAATTATAAGGCATATGGTGACACTGTTAATCCATTGTGTCTATTTAAAGATCTTGATCATGAACTTGATTTTGTGTTTATGACAAAAGAACCTACCCGTTTGCACACAAAATATCTCTATTTTGAACCAATTAAAATGTGTGCAGATAGTCTGCAACAATCCTTGGTAATGCGTTTAAAAACAATGAACGAGGATAGTTATCTTGATTTTGTATATACATTGCCTGCAGATGATTATATGCTCGATTTGAGTATCCAACCTCATAATATGCATACAGCGTTGATGCAAAATGTTTCTGTTGTAGAAATGTATTGGAAACAACGTATCCCACAACAGGAAAAAGGACGTAAGTTTGAGGAGAAATATGCTCAACTACAATACATGTTCCCTAATGGAGATATGGAGAAACTTGATGAAGCAAAAGATGATAAAGCAAAAGAGAATACACCTGTTAAGTGGGTCGCACATAAAGATCAGTTCTTTTCAACTGTAATGATTGCAAAAGATGCTTTTGAATTAATTGATGTTACTTCAAAGCTAATGGGTGCGCATACCTCTTATATTAAGGAGTATACCACTAAAGCTGAACTAGCATTTGATGTTAAAGAAGACAAACCAATAGATTTGACTTATTATTTTGGCCCTAATCATTATAATACGCTTAAGGCATACGATAAAGGAAAAGATAGAGCTGAAAAATTGCGTCTAAATGAATTGGTACCACTAGGCTGGAAATTGGTAGCATGGATTAATAAGATTCTTGTTATTCCAATGTTTGATTTATTTACTTCTTGGGGCTTGCATATAGGTGTTGTAATCTTTTTGATGACATTGGTTATTAAATTAATTTTGTTGCCATTTGTCTTCGTATCTAACCGATCAAGTGCTAAAATGCGTGTATTGAAACCACAATTAGATGAGATCAATGCAAAGTATCCGCCAGAGAAGATGCAAGAGCGTCAACAAGCAACAATGGCTCTTTATCAAAAAGCAGGTGTAAGTCCATTGTCTGGTTGTTTGCCAATGTTATTCCAGTTCCCTATTTTGATGGCTATGTTCTGGTTCTTGCCAACCGCTATTGAATTGCGTGGTCAATCTCTCTTTTGGGCAGACGATTTGTCTACTTATGATGCAATTATTACTTGGGAACGTAGTATCCCACTATTTGGTAATCACCTCAGTTTGTTCTGTTTGATTATGACAGTGGTAAATATTATATACACACACTTAACCATGCAAACACAATCTACAGGACAAGAGATGAAGATGATGAAGTGGATGATGTATTTAATGCCACTAATGTTCCTATTCTTCTTCAATGATTATGCAGCAGGATTGAGTTATTACTATTTCATTAGCTTGCTATTTACTATCTTGCAGACAATGATATTCCGTTGGACTACCAATGAAAAGAAATTACTAGCTCAAATGGAAGCAAATGCAAAGAAAAATACTGGTAAGAAAAGCGGATTTATGGCACGTTTAGAAGCTATGCAACGTGAGCAACAACGTCTTGCTCGCGAGCAAGCCAAAGCGCAACAAAAGAAAATGAGATAATTCGTAATGATGAAGAAATTCATATCTATATTAGCCCTATGCTCAACCATGAGCATGGGGCTTTTTGCGCAAAAATCAGATGATAATGTCATAGTTAATATTGATATAGATTCTGTTCAAAAGTACACTTTTAGCGATTTTTTTGATGCGCTTGATCTGCCGACAGTGTTGGGAGTAGGTTTTACCCCTAATGGTATAGAAGGAGCTACATTTAATTCTGCTATGCGATTAGGATGGCGTCATCATAAGAATTATGGTACTTTTGTATATATTACTTATGATACCCATTCCAATAGCTATGATTCGCTTATGATTGAGGGATCTAATGTATGTAAAGGTGAAGTATGGTATAATGAGATAGGAATGAGTGTAGGTTATCGTTTTCCATTGGTAAGGGATATTAAGGCATTTTATGAGACTCCTTATTTTCATCCCTGGGATATGTATATAAGTGTTCAACCTGGTGTTTCGATAGCAACAATTAAAAATTTTGAAGTTTTTGATGGAACCGGTAATGAACTAACATACTATGAAATGCAAAGCCAAAATCATGTGGTGCCAACAATGCGTTTTACGGTTGGAGTGGAGTGGTTTGTGTTTCCTAATTTTTCTGTGTTTGCAGAAGCGGCATATACGCAACATGTAATGCCGACGATAATCGAGCAAACGGCTATTCATCAGAAGCAAATACAAAATCCTTCTGGCCCTATAACTTTTTCTTTGGGATTATCGTTGTTTTTTAAATAAGAAAAAATGTATGCTAAATTATAGCGAGGTATTTTTGGTCAAAAAAATACTTCGCTTGTTGTATATTTGAAAAAAAAATAGTACTTTTGCAAACGAAAATTAAAATAAGAATAACAATAAATTAAACTTTAAACTTTAACAAAACATTAGTGGTATGAATTTTACGCATTTACATGTACATTCGCACTATTCTGTTCTTGATGGAATGAGTAAAGTGCCTGATTTGATTGACAAATGTCTTCGAACAGGTATGCATGCTATTGCATTGACGGATCATGGATGTATGTATGGTATTAAAGAGTTGTTAGACTCTGCAAAAAAAGTTAATAAACAGTTACAAGCAGAAGCTAAAGAGAAGGGGATAGATTTTGTTCCGTTCAAGGCAATTGTTGGTGTGGAGGCATATTGTGCACGTAGAGGACGAAAAGATCGTGATAAAGATCTAAAAGCCATAAATGCGGAAGGTAAACAGTATATTGTAGATCAAAGCGGATGGCACTTGATATTATTGGCGAAGAATAAGGAGGGCTATCATAATCTATGCAAGATTGTTAGCGAGAGTTTTATGGATGATTGTTATTATCGTCGTCCACGTATTGATAAGGCTTTGATTGAACAGTATCATGAAGGCATAATCTGCTGTTCTGCATGTTTGGGAGGTGAGTTGTCGCAGAAGGTAATGGAAGGGTTAGTTATTGGAGGTGATCTTACCTTTGAACAAAGGTTTGCGCCAGCGATTGATGCTGCAGAATGGTTTAAAAGTATTTTTGGTGAAGACTATTATATTGAAATACAGCGCCATCAAACAGATAAAGAAGGTGCAGATCAGATGGTTTATCAAAAGCAAAAGGATGTAAATCAAATTCTTATAGAAATTGCACAAAGGTGTGGTATTAAGGTAATTGCTACGAATGATGTGCACTTCGTTGAGGAAGAACATGCAGAGGCGCATGATCATTTGATTTGTGTGTCAACAAACCATTTTGTAGATGATCCAAACCGTATGCACTATACACAGCAGGAATGGTTGAAGTCGCCAGAGGAGATGGCTGCCGTGTTTGCTGATATTCCTGAAGCCTTAAATAACACCCAAGAGATTGTTGACAAAGTTGAGGTATATAGCGTTGATTCAGGTCCGTTGATGCCAAAGTTTCCTATACCCGAAGATTTTGGAACGGAAGAGTCATATCGTGAACGATTAACAGAGGAGGATCTTTTTCAGGAATTTACAAGAGATGAGAATGGTAATGAAACTATGACTCGTGAAGATGGTGAGAAAAAAATCCAGAATCTTGGAGGTTATGACAAGTTATATCGTATCAAATTAGAAGCTGATTATTTGGCATACTTAACATACGAAGGTGCTAGAAGCCGATATGGCGAGGAACTAACAGAAGAGCAGAAGGAGCGAATAAAGTTTGAGTTACATATTATGAAGACCATGGGTTTTCCTGGATACTTCTTAATTGTGATGGATTTTATTCGTGCAGCACGTGAGGAATTGGGAGTCAGTGTAGGCCCTGGTCGTGGTAGTGCTGCAGGATCTGTTGTAGCATATTGTTTACGTATTACTGATCTTGATCCGCTAAAGTATGATTTGCTTTTTGAGCGTTTTCTAAACCCTGATCGTATATCATTACCTGATATTGATACTGATTTTGATGACGCTGGTCGTGCAAAAGTACTAGATTGGGTAAGCAATAAATATGGACACACACAAGTTGCTCATATCATAACCTATGGAACTATGGCTACCAAGTCTGCTATAGCTGATGTGGGACGTGTTCAACGTGTGCCACTGAATCGTGTGAACGAAATTAAGAGTCTGATTCCAGAAAAAAGCTTTCCTGATAATATAAAAGACGAAAAAGGCAAATCTCCAAAAGTAAATCTTAAAAATTGTTATAAATATGTAGATGAACTCCGTTCTTTGCTTAATGGAGATGAGCCAGAGATTCGTGCCATGTTGCGCAATGCGGCACAGCTAGAGGATACTATTCGACAAGTTGGTGTACATGCCTGTGGTATCATTATTGGAGCAGATGATTTAACGAATTATGTCCCTTTATCTACGGTTGAAGATCGTGAAACAGGAAAACGAGTTCTTGTGACTGAATATGACGGGCATGTGGTTGAAAGTGTCGGGTTGATTAAGATGGACTTCTTGGGTCTGAAGACATTGACAATTATTAAAGAATGCTTACAAAATATTTATAAGGCTCGTGGTGAACGTGTGGATATTGATCACATATCAATAGAAGATGAAGAGACATATCGATTGTTCCAAGAAGGTCGTACGATTGGTGTCTTCCAATTTGAGTCGATGGGTATGCGTAAGTATATGAAGGAACTCAAACCTACGGTAATGGGAGACTTGATTGCAATGAATGCCTTGTATCGTCCTGGACCGATGGATTATATTCCTCAATTTATTCGCCGTAAGCATGGTTTAGAACCTGTAACATACGATATACCAGTAATGGAGAAGTATCTTAAAGATACATATGGTGTTACAGTATATCAAGAGCAGGTGATGTTACTTTCTCGTCTTTTGGCTAACTTTACTCGTGGTGAGAGTGATCAGTTGCGCAAGGCTATGGGAAAGAAAATTGCAGCTTTGCTTGCTGAATTAAAACCTAAATTCATTAATGGTGGTGTTGCCAATGGACATGATGGTAAGGTATTAGAAAAGATATGGGCAGATTGGGAGAAATTCGCTTCTTATGCGTTTAATAAATCACATGCTGCTTGTTATTCTTGGGTAGCATATCAAACTGCATATCTAAAAGCGCATTATCCAGCAGAATTTATGGCTGCCAACTTAACTGTTGCTAAAGATGATATCAAGGATGTAACAAAGTTCATGGATGAGTGCAAAGCTATGCGTATTTCTGTTCTTGCACCAGATGTGAATGAATCAGAGTTGAACTTTACTGTTAATAGCAGAGGTGATGTAAGGTTTGGATTAGGTGGCATTAAGGGTGTTGGTGAGGCTGCTGTTGAGGCTATCTTACAGGAAAGAGCAAAAAATGGTAAGTACAAGAATATTTTTGATTTTCTTGAACGTGTCAATTTACAGACATGTAACCGTAAAACGGTTGAGAACTTGGCATTAGCCGGAGCTTTTGATTGTTTTACTGATTCCTATAGAGAGCAGCTCTTTGGTCTAAATGGTAAAGGAGAGGGTGTTCTTGAGATATTGATGCGATATGGTAATAAATTTCAACAAGATAAAAGTTCACAACAAAATTCTCTTTTTGGAGATTGGGGTGAAAATGGAATAGAAATACAACGTCCAGAATTACCCAAAGAGGCACGATGGTCTACAATTGAACGACTGAATAAGGAAAAAACTTTGATAGGTATATTCTTATCTGCCCATCCTTTAGATGAGTGGGGATTTGAGATTAATGAAATGTGTAATATTACTACATCGGAACTTAATCAGTTTGATTCTTGGAGAAAACCAGAAGCACGTCAAGCTTTTCAATCGCAAGATGATGAGAATCAAGATGATGAAGTAAAAGTAATAACTCCTACAGATTGGATTGCTAGTCACGAAAATAAAGTATTCCGTTTAGGAGGTATTATAACTGCTGCCGAGGAGTTAATGACTTCTAAAAATTTTCCATTTGGAAAATATGTACTAGAAGACTATACTGGTAGTTATCAGTTTACACTTTTCGGTGAAGAGTACAAACAGTTTTCATCTTTGCTAAAACCAAATGTTTATGTAATGATAACCTGTTCTATCAAACAAAAAGGCCATTATTCTAAATATTTTAAAGAGCAACCGATGGAGAATGCTGAATATGTATTTGCAGTACAACAGGTAGCGCTTATTCAAGATACTCAAAAACTTTTACAAGCAGTCACATTACATATACCGATTGATTCTGTTCAACCAACTCTCATTGAAGAGCTGACAGATTTGTGTGATAAAAATAAGGGTAATACTGCCTTACACATCGAAATTTTTGATGATACTAAACAGAATTTAATAACATTTGGAGCGCCTCCTATTCAGATGACTCAAGATTTCTATCGATGGATTAAGAAACAACGTTTAGATTCTACACTTGATATGAGTGTACAGGTATAGATAAATGTTAAATAAATATTTGCAAGTATACAATTTTTTGTATAATTTTGCAGCGAAATAATTAAATTATATAATTTATGAAAAAGATTCTTTTCTTTGCACTATTATTGTGTATGGCTAGTTGTACTGTTGTGGAGCAGCCAAGTAGAAAAACGAAAACCATTACAGTTAGAGTGGAAGCAGCCAATTGGGGGTATTCTGATTTAGGCAATAACAACTACTTCTATGCTGGTATTGATTTGCCAGAGATTACCCAAGCTGTGTTCGAAAAAGGAGAAGTAAAAGCATATCTTGTTCAAGATCGCTATGATAGTTATTACGCTCGCAAGAACCTTCTTCCTTATGTCTTGCACAAGGAGGATTATATCAATGACAACTGGGTATTCTATACTGAAACAGTTGACTTTACCTATGGTATAGGATGGGGTGAGTTTAATTTCCGTGCTAGCGACTTTGCATACGAGGAGAGTTTGGATATCAATCCAGAGGGAATGGAGTTTGATATCGTCATTACCAAACCTTAACTATATTCTTATTGCTAGGTATGATTTACCCCCATAATATAGAGCAGAAAATAGACTTTCAGGTAATTCGAGATAGCTTGAAAGGGTGTTGTTGTTCGTCACTCGGAAAAGAACGAGTGGATGAAATGTTGTGGGTGAACCATTATGCCACTGTAAAAGATCGCCTAGCACACCTTCGAGAGATGATGAGCGTGTTAGCTGATAGTTCGCTTTCGTTTCCACAAGGTGATATCTACGACCTACGTGAAGCATTATCACGTATTCGTATAGAGGGCTTGTTTATGGACGAGACTGAATTGTTCTCATTACGTAAGATGTTGGATTATGTCGGACAGTTGGAACGTTTTTTTACCTTACTAGATACGGAAAAATATCCGCTATTAGCATCTTTACCTCTTACCACTTTCCCTAATCATCTTATTACAGAGATTGATCGTATGATTGATCGTTATGGTAAGATGAAAGATTCTGCGTCGCCCGAATTAGCTCGAATCCGCAAGGATATTGCTCAATCGCAAGGCTCTGTCAGTCGCGCTCTTAATGCTATCCTACGTCAAGCTCAAGCAGAAGGTCTTCTAGATAAGGATGCCTCACCTACAATGCGTGAGGGACGATTAGTATTACCAGTACCACCTGCCTATAAACGCAAAATAGGTGGAATCGTGCACGATGAGTCTGCTACAGGTAAAACTGTGTTTATTGAACCACAACAAGTTGTTGAAGCCAATAACCGTATTCGCGAGCTTGAAGGTGAAGAACGTCGTGAGCGCATACGGATTTTGCTAGAAATGACAGAGCTTATACGTCCAGAAATACCTCAAATATTGGCTAGTGAACAATTCCTAGCTGATGTAGATTTCTTGCGTGCAAAGGCTCTATTTGCTGGTGATATTAATGCAATTGTGCCAGAAGTTTACAATAAACCAATGCTGGATTGGCGCGAAGCGAGACATCCTATCTTATTACTTAATTTTCGTAAACAGGGTAGAGTGGTAGTACCTTTATCTATCCGACTAACTGACAATCGAATATTGGTCATTAGTGGTCCTAATGCTGGTGGTAAATCTGTTTGTCTAAAAACTGTAGCTTTGCTTCAATATATGTTGCAATGCGGGTTGGCAGTACCGATGAATGAGGCGAGTGAGATGGGTTTCTTCGAGAAGTTGTTACTTGATATAGGAGATGAACAATCTATAGAAGACGATTTATCTACATATTCATCTCATCTTCGTAATATGAAGCACTTTGTACGATATGCTAATGATAGGACATTGCTCTTAATAGATGAGTTTGGTACAGGTACAGAACCATTGATTGGTGGAGCAATAGCAGAGGCCGTCTTGACACAACTCAACGAGCAGAAAGCCTATGGTGTCATTACTACTCACTATTCTAATCTCAAACACTTGGCAGAACGTAGTAAAGGAATCATTAATGGTGCAATGTTATATGATAGAGGGCAATTAAAACCTTTGTTCCAATTGTCTATTGGACAGGCGGGTAGTAGTTTTGCGGTTGAGATTGCACGCCAGATAGGATTACCAGAACAGATCATTCAACGAGCAACAGATATCGTGGGTGAGGAGCATATAGATTACGATAAACAGTTGCAAGATATTGCTCGTGACAAACGTTATTGGGAGAATAAGCGACAAAATATTCGTCAAAAAGAGAAGCATCTAGAAGAGAAAATAGCTCATTATGAGGAGCAGATGGCAGGCATTAACGCAAAGAAAAAAGCCATCATAGAGGAAGCAAACCAACAAGCTGCAGATTTGCTCAAGAAGAGTAACGCAACTATTGAGCGAACTATTCGTGAAATCAAGGAAGCTAAAGCAGAGAAGAAAGCTACGCAACAGGCAAGACAGAAGGTAGAGAATTTGAAGACCAAAGTAGAGGAAAAATCAACTAAAACGTCTAAACTAAAATCCAATACTACTTCAACAAAAAAGCAAGGTAATGTGCTGCGTGATTTGAGTGAATTAAAGATACTGACCAAGAATCCAGCTAAACTGATTCAAGAAACTAATACTCCTAAACCTAGAATAGTAGCTAGTAGTGTGGCTGATGAGTTGCGTCGTCGCAAATTATCTTTCTCACGTGAGTTGGATATACGTGGATTGCGTGTGGATGAAGCACTTGAGGTGTTGATTGCATATATTGATGATGCATTGATGGTGAATGCTGAGATGGTAACTATCTTGCATGGAACAGGTACTGGTGCGCTCAAACAAGTTGTGCGTGACTATTTGGCTGAAAGACAAAAGACTATGCGAAAGTTGCGTAGTGGAGATATGCATTTCCATGATGGAGATCCTGATAGGGGCGGAGCTGGAATAACTGTGGTTGAATTGTGATATATATTGAATATATATGATAATATATTTGGGTATAGGAACTAATTTAGGCAATCGTGAGGAAAATATACATAATGCCATGTGTCTATTAGATGCGAGGGTAGGGAGTCAACTAGTTTGTTCTTCTGTTTATCGTAGCAAACCGCAAGGTTTTGTTTCCGATAATGACTTTGCAAACATTGTTGTCGCATATGAAACGGAATACACTCCAGAGGAATTATTGATAATTACACAACAGATTGAGCTAGAATTAGGGCGTACACATAAATCAGTCAATGGTATCTATCATGATCGTATAATTGATATAGATCTTTTGCTAGCCAAAAACGGTACATTATCGGTAGATTGTAATACACTAACGCTGACTCTTCCACATCCTCGCATGAATGACAGAGATTTTGTGATGATACCATTGAGCGAGGTAGAAGATAAACTAATGAAATAAAAGGAAATAATCATTTAAAAATTATATATTATGAAAAAAATTGTATTATCTGCACTCTTATTTGCATCTACTCTTGGGGTAGTGGCACAAACAGAGGTGACAAACGAAAGTGATACCATAGAGGGTTTCCGCTTCACTACTATTGATAGTATAGCAATTACACCAGTCAAGGATCAAAATCGCAGTGGAACATGTTGGAGCTATTCTACGTTAGGTTTTTTAGAGAGTGAATTATTGCGTATGGGTAAGGGGGAATATGATTTAAGTGAAATGTTTGTTGTTCATCATACTATGCTTGATCGTGCAGAATACGTAGTGCGTATGTATGGTACCGCTCAATTTGCGCCTGGTGGTTCTGCATATGATGTAATATATTGTCTTAAAAATTATGGTCTCGTGCCACAAAACGTTATGCCTGGCATTCAATATGGTACTACTCCTGCTGATACTTTGCCTGTGCATACAGAATTAGACGCTGTTGCAGGTGGAATTGTTAAAGCTATGACTAATAGTGGTTTGAAGAAATTAACACCTGTGTGGAAAAAGGCTTTGACAGCTGTATATGATACGTATCTTGGTACTTGTCCTACAACATTTGTATATGAAGGTAAGGAGTATACTCCACAGTCATTTGCTGAAACTTTAGGTCTAAATGCTGATGACTATGTTAGTATTACAAGTTATACGCATCATCCGTTCTATACTACTTTTGCTCTTGAGGTTCCAGATAATTGGCGAATGGATCAAATGTACAATGTACCTATGGATGAGATGATGGCTATTATAGACAATGCGTTGGCTAATGGATACACATTAGCGTGGGCTGCAGATGTTAGTGAAATTTGTTTTACTCGTAAAGGTTTAGGTGTTGTACCAGAAGAAGAGAAAGCAATAGATCTTACCGGAAGTGATGCTGCGCGTTGGGTAGGTTTATCTGCAACTGATAAGCGTGATGAATTGACCAAAAAGCCAATGCCAGAAAAAACTATAACTCAAGAAATGAGACAGACTGCATACGATAATTGGGAGAATACGGATGACCATGGTATGCAGATTTTTGGAGTAGCGAAAGATCAAAATGGCAAACGATACTACATGGTTAAAAACTCATGGGGCACCGTTAAAAGTGAATACAAAGGTATTTGGTATGTATCAGAGGCTTATATGCAATATAAGACAAATGATATATTAGTGCATAAAGATGCAATTCCTAAAAATATTCGCAAAAAACTAGGTATCAAGTAGTTGTGCATGAATGGGTTTCATATATGAATAGATTTTGATCTAATCAAAGGTAGAAAATGATATATTTCTATGCGTCATCGTCAAAAAATAGCTATTGCTCGTATTATATCTGATCTTATTAAATCAGATACGATAATTTGTTGTGAGGAGATAGAAGCATATAATAAGCTTTTAAACTATTTTAATATCTATGATTCTGAAATATACGAAGCACAATATATTTCTTTATCTGATGCTTTAGCTATTGTAAAGAATATGTCTGATGATGAGAAGCAGTGCTTATCAAGATTATTAAAAGGAGCTGCATATTCAGATCATATATGTGTGGCGCAAGAAGCCTTACTATTATTAGCAATAGCATATATTATAAATGACAATGATGATAAATTTTGGCTTTTCTCTAGCGATTTTAAAGAGAGAAACCTTGCGGAAAAATATGTAATATATATAGAATCCGATTATATGCCCGTTATAAATGACGAAATATGCCAAAGTTATGAAGCTATATCCAATATGCTTCGTTTATGGAATTTTGAATTTATTTATATACCAAAATTATCTCAATCATTTAGAGACTTAGATCAATCCTATTTGTATGACATTTTGCGTTATATGAACCCTCGTCTTTCTGTTGAGTTATTTGCTGATTTATATAAACGATTGACAACATTTACCACTGAAAGTTTCGCATGTGACTATTTAGCTAATGTATGCAAAACAGATTTATTTTACGATGTACAGCCTTCACTTCTGATTAATATAGGTACTTCATTCTTGCCATCTAAATCGCAGTTAAATACGGAGAAATCCTATATGAATATGTTGGTAATTCGTTTGGATGATGAAGAAAATAGTGTTTTAAATGAAGTTCGACGATTTATTAATGAATATGAACAATATATTACAGAGTCTGAATATCATAGAAAACCTAGAGGAAAAGGCTTATTTAGATATCATGGGTTATATAAACACTTATTTGATTTTTTAGCTTGTAATCAAACTATAGGTGAAGAGAATAGTCTTTTGATAGACATATCTAAACGCAAAGTATGGATGAGAGGAATAGAGATCTCATTATCAGGGATGCATTTGGCTACTTATATATTTATATTGCATCAAACTTTTTGTACTCACCACGGAGGGCTTCATAAGGTAGGACAACATCATCCTTTGTCTGATTTAGAAATACAACGTTTGACGAATACGTTTCGTGCTATTTGTAAATTATTTAGAGAGTCAACATCTAACCTAGAGCATTCATATTTGGAAGAAGTTAACAATATTCGTAGTTACATTGCACGTATACGTACAGTTATCACTAATAATATTGATTCAGAATATGTAAATTATTATATTCCCAAAGATTCTATTCATAAGGATATGTATCACATAACGCTTGATCCCACTCGAATACGAATCCGAGATTCACAAAATGAATATATTTTCAAAGATTTTCCATTATGGAAACATCTTTAAAGAAGGAATTGCATACAAGGTCTCTACATTGTTAGAGACTTTTTTTTGCAATATTGTTTCCTTAAACATACAAAAAATACAAGTAATGATAACAATATTGTTATTATTTGTATATAATTTTAGACAATAGTAATTTTGCATCGCTTTTTTGAAATGTAGGCTCTTGCCATTAAACCACTAACTAAACTAAATTAAACGATGAAAAATTATTTAGGATTGACTTTTGAACAAGTCTTAACAAATCGCAAACTTTATGGCGCCAATACTATTTCTCCGCTTTTTAAAGATTGGCAAATTATTTTAGGTTCACTTCCATCTTTTTGGTTGATAAAATTGTTATTTTATCTAATTGTAATAACAATTTTTGTGTTACCATTGCTTGATTTATGTGGTATAAAAATGTCATTAAATGTTTGGATGATAGCATTGATACTACCGATTTTTTTATCAGTAGTTTATATCGTACTATTGTTAACGTGTGAATATGATGCTGATAGAAAGCGTTGTGTAATTTCTCCATATATTACAATTATATTATTATTAATACTATTTTATGCTATAATCAAGTATATCAAGTCAGTATTTATAGAGGAATTAAATTGGGCATATTATATGGATCTAATGGTATTATGTGCTATAATTATACTATTAGTATTTGTACGTTTTTCTTACAAATCAAGAAAAAATATTACTTTAGCGAAAAAAAATAAGTATTATAGAGTTAATGTTATTCGTCAAGGGGAAATGCATGCTGTATCTTCTAGAGATTTGGTGGTGGATGATATTATTTGTTTATCTACTGGTGATGAAGTGCCAGCTGATGCAGAGTTGTTAGAGGCTGAAGATTTAGTTGTTAATGAGTATACTATTACTGGAGAGTCTGTTAGTATAAAATGTATAGAAGATTTGTGTTGCACACCTATTCCAACAAATCATATTTATAGGGGAAGTACAATTCTTCAAGGGAAGGCTGTAGCAAAAGTGTGTGCAGTAGGAAAAGATTGTCGTTTCAATAGATTATAAAACAAATAAAGTGAGGGTATCCTCACTTTATTTGTTTATATGTAACATATACTTATTTTGTTAAAATAATGTGTTGCCAAGGAGCTAAAGTTAATGTTTGTAACGAATCAATGGTCATCGTTTTTCCGCATAAGCAGTTATATTCTCCTGTAAGTTTTTCTGTTTCTAGGTTTACAGTTTGTTCTTCAGATGACATATTCATTACTGCTATAACAGTATTCTTTTTGTTAGCTTTTATGCATTCACCCTTGCGCACGCATGCAAAGATATTTTGGTTGTCAGTCTCAATACGTGTCATAGGAGCTCCAATCTCATTACTCCATAATGCAAAATTGTTTTCACGCAAAGTATTCAATTTGGTATACATTTCTTTTTGTGGAGCATTTTCTACACGGTCAATTAAATCTTTTTCAAAGAATTCCAAACGATGGTGGTTTCCACTAGGTTGTCCTGTGTAAATCATTGGCATACCAGGTACAATATACGTGAATGCTGCAAATAGGTTTGAAGCATCCCCCATTCGCTCAAATTCTGTACCATTCCATGAATTTTCATCGTGGTTAGAGGTGAAGTTCATACGAATGGCTTCAGGACGGATTGTAGTATCTACTTTAGCAAAGTAGTTCCACAAATCATCAACTGTTTTCTTTCCTTGTGCTACTCCATTCATTAGATGATGAAGCTCCCAACCATAGTACATGTCAAATGCTGTCTCTGTAAGTTCTTGAGCTTTAGCTTCGTCTTCTGCAAGTGTAAACATGTTAGGATGTTCTACACGGAGTTCAGCCATTGCATCGTTCCAGAAATCAGTTGGTACTTCTCCAGCCACATCACAACGGAAACCGTCTATTCCGATAGTATCCATCCACCAGTGCATAGCTTGTTTCATAGCTGTACGCATCTCTTGATTTTCGTAATTGAGTTTAGAGATATCTGTCCAGTCGTATTGAACCATTAAGTTGCCTAAACTATCGCGATAGTGCCAACCGTCATTTTTAGTCCATTCGCTATCAGGAGCAGTATGGTTTGCAACCCAATCAAGAATGACTTTGAAACCAAGATCATGTGCTGTTGCCAAGAAGTGCTCAAAATCTTCACGTGTACCAAATTCAGGATTGAAGGCACAATAGTCAATGATGGAGTAGTAACTTCCCAATGTTCCTTTACGAGTTAGTTCACCAATTGGTTGTATAGGCATTATCCAAATGATATCAATACCCATTTCGCGCAGTTCTGGTAACACTGCTTCTGCTGCTTTGAATGTGCCTTCTGCTGTGAGTTGGCGTGTATTAAGCTCATACATTGTTGCTTTGTAAGCATAGCATGGATGTTCTGTGCAGCAAGGTTTCTTTGCGCAGGAAGCAAGGCAGAGCAATCCTAACGCTACAAAAAGAATTTTTTTCATACTTGATAAATATATTAGAGTTATTATTTAATGCTCCAAACTACTTTTCCGTCAATACTGATTGTGCTTTCGCCATCTAGTGTAATGATTACGTCAACCACTTGACCCATATATGCGCGTTGGAAATGTAGAACATTGTCTGTACTACGGATAGGGATATATTCACCATATATCAGAGCCATATTTTGACGACGTAGTTGAGCTAGTTCTTGTACTTTTGTTCGGAATGCTGTTTGGTTTTCATCTAGACCGGTAAATTTCATCATATGGCGGTTGTCAGGATCATTAGCACCAGCTTCTCCGTACTCATCACCTTGATATACACATGGTACACCAGGGATTGTAAAGTTGACCAATTCTAATAACATTGCCATCTTATAAGCATGTGCTTGCTTTTCAGCGTTACCGTCGGCAGTAACACCAATTTGGCGTGTCCAACCTGCAGCTTTATCATTTTCATTCCAACTAACAGCACCTCCTGCTAATGAGATAAAACGACATTTATCGTGGTTACCTGAGATATTACCCATGGTATGGTGTGCTCCATAAGCAGCAAGAGACTCCATGATAGTTTGGTTCATGCGTGTGAGAGATTGGTTTGGTTTGCCAAATACGTCAATAGCGGTATGGTAGATGTTGAAATCAAATTGTGAGTTCAACATACCTGTTTTTACATATGAACCAATCAAATCGGTATTGCCGTATGTCTCGCCAATCATCCAGATGTGACGATTAGGGTAGCGTTGTTTCATTTTGCGTCCCAACTCGCGCCAATAATTGAGTGGAATATGCTTGCAAGCATCGTGGCGGAAACCGTCAAATGCAAAATTGTCCAACCAGAACAAAGCAGAGTCTGTCATAGGACCACATACTTCTGCGCGCTCCAAATCTAGGGTAGGGATATGTACATCAAACCATGTTGTCAAACGAGCCTCATCCCACAACTCGAAGTTGCGACGACCATCAGGCAAAATACTATCGGTGTGCCAGTCTGGGTTTTGTTGGAGGGTAGGGGAGTTGATGTGCATGTGATTAGCCACGTAATCCAATACCACATTCATATTGTGTGCGTGTGCGGTAGCAAGTAATTCATGTAACTCTTCATCTGTACCAAATCGTTTATCCACAACGGTAGCAAAGATAGGCCAATAACCGTGGTAACCAGAAAATTTGGTGTATGATTTTGTATTATCATATTTATTACCCTCATTGAATGGATACATTCCCCATGCATCCCAAGGGTTTTGTGTTATAGGAGAGATCCAAATGGTAGTGATACCCAATTCAGCGAAGAATCCATCTTTGATTTTCTTGGTGATACCAGCGATGTCACCACCTTGATAATCAACGATATCTAGTACTTCTGGACTGTTCATTTTCCAGTCATTTTTCTTGTTACCATTCTCAAAACGGTCAATCATCAATGAATAGAGTATTTGTGCTTGATCATCGTGACGAGTGAGTTGAGCAGCATCGTTGACTACTTTGCCATTCTCCAATGGGATAAGCAAATCGTTGAGATTTTTGCCATCTCCAAGGGCATATACACGAATGAATGTACGACCTTCACTTTGACGCCATTCTGGCTCAATAGTAATGGTGGCTTGTGGCTCATATTGACCATATTCTACATACTCATTAGCGCGTTGATCTTGCCACAAAATACGGAATTGTAGATGCTCATATTCGTTAAGCACGCCAATTGTAATAGTAGAATCTGTATACGATTTTGTTACCAAACCTACCTCGTAATTAGACTTTGGAACGATAGGTATATCATACTTGATACC
>JAEIGA010006872.1_pt1 | contig 17295 bp, 14 predicted proteins | sample 9270691 | NCBI WGS metagenome assembly JAEIGA01 (sample SAMN17057246, study PRJNA624740) | gut metagenome | biome: biome; isolation source: fecal sample | host: Bos grunniens | place: China: Xizang | collected 2019 | reverse complement strand
TCTGAGAAGCGCAGCCCCTCTGTCATTCTGAGGAGCGCAGCGAAGTGAGAATCTCCGAATGTCATTCTGAGAAGCGCAGCCCCCTCTGTCATTCTGAGAAGCACAGCGACGTGAGAATCTTCGAATGTCATTCTGAGAAGCGCAGCGACGTAAGAATCTCCGAATGCCATTCATAGGAGCGCAGCCCCTCTGTCATTCTGAGGAGCGCAGCGACGTGAGAATCTTCGAATGTCATTCTGAGGAGCGTAGCGACGTAAGAATCTATAAACCAATATAACTAATAACAATTATGTCAAAGACACTAGAAGGACTCTATTACAGCGAGTCACACGAATGGGTAAAAGTAGAAGGCAATGTAGCCATTATCGGAATCACAGATTTCGCCCAGCACGCAATGGGTGACCTCTCATATGTAGATATGCCTGAGGTAGACGACGAACTCGAGAAAGGCGAAGAGTTCGGAGCTGTTGAAAGCGTCAAGGCAGCCAGTGACCTTTACAGCCCGGTATCAGGAACTGTGATCGAGATCAATGAAGAACTCGAAGACGCACCGGAACTTCTGAACCAGGATGCATTCGCAAACTGGATCGTGAAGGTCGAGATGAGCGATCCTTCTGAGCTTGAGACTCTTATGGATGCTGCTGCATACGAGGCAATGTGCGCTAACGAATAAGACTATGGCATTCGCTTATTTTCCTCATACGGAAGATGATATCCGCCAGATGCTGGACAGAATCGGAGTGGAATCCCTCGAGGATCTCTACTCCGATGTCCCTCAGGATGTTATCTATCGTGAAGAATACGACCTCCCGGATGCAATGTCCGAGCACGAGGTCCGTCAGTATTTCGAGGCTCTTGCCGATCAGAATACAAGTCTGTTCTGTCTCTGTGGTCTCGGAGCTTATGACCACTATTCTCCGGCGGTGATTCCTCATATCATCTCCCGCTCGGAATTTCTTACAGCATACACCCCTTACCAGCCTGAAGTATCCCAGGGTACCCTCCGGTATATATTCGAATATCAGTCGATGATCACTGAGTTAACCGGAATGGACTGTACCAATGCATCGATGTATGACGGAGCTACCGCCGCTGCCGAGGCGATGATGATGGCAATGGCAGCTACCAAGAAAAAGACACGCGTTCTTCTTTCTGAGGGCCTTCTTCCGCAGGTGGTCAAAGTCGTAAAGACATATGCCAAGTTTAAAGGTATCGGAGTGACTATGGTACCTTGCCTGGACGGTGTGACTTCATACGGTGCTCTCCTGACTGAACTTGCAGTAGGTGATGTTGCCGGAGTCCTCGTGCCGGGAATCAATAAATACGGTATCATCGAGGACTTAACCGGTTTTGCTGATGCGGTGCACGCCCAGAAAGGCCTTTTCATCGTCTATTCGGATCCTTCCTCACTTGCCGTAATCAAGACTCCGGCGGATTGGGGAGCGGATATTGTATGCGGAGACTCTCAGACATTGGGAATTCCTCTTAGCTATGGTGGCCCGTATGTCGGCTTCCTTGCCTGCACTAAAGACCACGTCCGCAAGCTTCCTGGCCGTATTGTCGGTGCCACAAAGGATGTCAATGGAAAGCGCGCATATGTGCTCACTCTCCAGGCTCGCGAGCAGCATATCCGCCGCGAGAAAGCGACCAGCAACATCTGCTCGAACCAGTCTCTGATGGCCCTGTATGTGACTGTATATATGTCCCTTATGGGTCCGAAAGGCCTTCGTGAGGTCAATGAACTTTGCTACGGTGGAGCACATTATCTCCACGACAGACTTCTGGAGACAGGGCTCTTTGAGAAAGCTTTCGACAAGCCTTTCCTGAAGGAATTTACGCTAAAGACCAAGGTTCCTGCTCAGAAAATCCAGGATGCACTTCAGCTGATTGGAGTATTCGGAGCCGTAGAAGTGGAACCTGGACTGGTGAATTTCTGCGTTACTGAGAAAGTATCCAAGGAAAGTGTCGATGCTATTGTAGGATATTTAGCTGAGGAGGTTGCTCTATGAAGTACTACGATAAACTGATCTTTGATCTTTCCAAGGAAGGAAGACAAGGATATTCTCTCCCTGTAAATAAATGGGAATCAGCAGTTTCGGAACTCCCTGCGGGGCTTCTTCGTACTGATGTTCCAGCCCTGCCTCAGGTAAGCGAACTCGATGTCGTGCGTCATTATACAAACCTTTCGCAGATGAATTTCGGAGTGGATTCCGGATTCTACCCGCTGGGAAGCTGCACGATGAAATACAACCCTAAGATCAATGAAGAGATTGCGGCCAATCCTGTCTTCGCAGGTCTGCATCCATTGCAGCCGGCTGAAACAGTTCAGGGAGCACTGCGCCTTTATAAAGATTTGGCAGCTGCTCTCTCGGCGATTACAGGAATGGCGGAATTCACCCTCGATCCTTTCGCAGGAGCTCACGGCGAGCTCACCGGACTTATGGTGATACGCCAATATCACATCGCCCGCGGTGATCTAAAGCGTACGAAGATCATTGTCCCTGACAGCGCGCACGGAACCAATCCTGCTTCCGCGGCAGTATGTGGACTGGATATCGTACAGGTAAAGTCCAATGCAATGGGACTCGTTGATGTCGAGGATCTTAAGCCATTGCTCGATGATACGATTGCCGGTATTATGATGACCAATCCGAATACCCTCGGACTTTTCGAAAAGGATATCAAGGAAATCGCAGCACTCGTACACGCTTGCGGAGGTCTTCTTTACTATGACGGCGCCAATATGAATCCGCTTATGGGAGTGGTACGTCCGGGAGATATGGGCTTCGATGTCCTGCATCTTAATTTGCATAAGACTTTCTCAACCCCTCACGGCGGTGGCGGTCCGGGATCGGGGCCGGTAGGAGTTGCGGCTCATCTTGCTTCCCATCTTCCTGTACCGAAAGTTATGGAAGCTGAGGACGGTACCTTGTATATTGCTGACGGAACTTGCAGATGTGCATCTTCTCCAGAAGGATCAGGCGCATTCGGTCCAGCCTGCAGCTGTGCACCGGAATGCAAGTGCGGATGTCAGGCCTGCGGCCAGATTTCCGGCTTTATGGGCAATTTCGGGGTGCTTTTAAGGGCTTATACCTACATTCTGATGCTCGGTAAGCAAAATATAAAGAAAGTCGGTCCTTTGGCCGTTTTAGGGGCCAATTACATCAAGGAATCCCTCAAGGACGTCTATAAGCTTCCGATTCCGACAGTCTGCAAGCACGAATTTGTCTTCGACGGTCTTGCCGACCAGTCCACAGGAGTCACCACCCTGGATGTTGCCAAGAGACTTCTCGATTACGGATTCCACGCACCGACCATCTATTTCCCTCTCCTGTTCCATCAGTCCATTATGATCGAACCGACTGAAACAGAGTCGAAGGAAACACTGGATGAATTCATCGAAGTGATGAGGAAACTTGCCCAGGAAGCACTCGAATCCCCGGAATACTTCAAGGAAGCCCCACACAATACTCCAGTGGGACGTCTCGATGAAACCACCGCTGCCCGCCAGCCGATCCTTAGATACAAGGATCTCATCTGACCGGCTTCTTGAATTCGAAACACTAAGCACCGTCTCTTCTTATTAGAACGAACGGTGCTTGTTTTTTATGAATGATATGATATCACTTGTTCGTAAATTTGTAAGCCTCTCCAGAGTTACGTCTTGCTGCAAGACAGATGGGCTTTTAACGGATTAACTGCATAGTAAGCAGCCCCAATGTGCGTGCAAGCCTTTAAGCTGAGCTTGCACGCACTTTGGGGCAATAGCCGGCGGGCGTATTTGCCGGCTATGGTGCTTAGTTAAATGATTATCTATGAATAGGCAACACCAGATGTCGCCAGTCTGAACTTTAGCTGACCCGTTGAGCGGAAAATCGGCCTCTGAAACTACTCCAGCCGCTCAATGGTATTGATTTCAGACCCGTTGAGCGACCATACCCCATCCAGAGCAGGATTTTTCGCTCAACGGGTCGACAGACCTGAAGGTTTTTTCACATAAATCACTAAATTTGTAACTGAAACTGATAACAAAAACCACATATGAAAATCATCATAATCGGTGCCGGACCTGGCGGATATGAGACCGCTCTTCTGGCTGCAAAAAGGGGAGTGGAAACCGTGCTTATCGAGGCCGGTCCTGTGGGAGGAACCTGCCTTAACGAAGGCTGCATTCCGACCAAATCCTTCTGTAAAAATGCGGAGTTTATAGACCAGCTTCAAGAAGCTGATAAATACGGAGTTGGCAGCCTTGATTTCAAGTTAGACTTCAGTAAAGTCACCGAGAGAAAAAATGCTGTCGTGGAACAGCTTAAATCCGGTGTAGAAAGCCTTCTGAAACATAAGCTCATAACCCTTGTCAGAGGTCGTGCATTCTTCAAGGATCAGCACACAGTTTCGGTCATTCCGAATGACCTTCAGGAAGCAACTCAAACACAAGACTACACCGCCGACTACATCATCATCGCTACAGGCTCAGTATCCTCATCTCTACCGATTCCGGGAGCCGACCTTCCTGGTATCCTGACCTCCAAGGAAATCCTTGATATTGACCACGTTCCGAATCGTCTGTGTGTTATCGGAGGCGGCGTCATCGGACTGGAATTCGCTTCGATTTTCCGTAGCTTCGGCAGTGAAGTCACAGTCATCGAATATTGCAAGGATATCCTGCCTCGTTTCGACACGGATCTGGCCAAGCGATTGAAACAAAGTCTGGGCAAACGCGGCATCGAGATCAATACGCAGTCACAGGTAACTGAAATACAGATCAGGCACACCGGATCCGAAGAAAAAACCGAATATGAAGTTACCTTCCTCCGCAAAGGAAAGGAAGAAAAAGTCCTCGCCGACAAGGTCCTTATGGCAGTCGGAAGACGCGCGGCCATAAACTCGCTCAACTTCTCTGATATAGGGATTGAAACCGCTCCTAAGGGTGTGAAAGTCAATGAGTTTATGCAGACCAACATCCCTCATATCTACGCCATCGGTGACATCAACGGTCAGATGATGCTGGCCCACGCCGCGACCTTCCAAGGCATCGTTGCCCTCGACCACATTATGGGCCTCCCGAATGATATTGACCTGAATGTGATGCCGGCCGCGGTGTTCACTTCTCCTGAGGCGGCGAGTGTCGGATTGACCGAGGACGAATGCAAGGAAAAGGGGATTGCCGTGAAGTGCCTGAAGTCCTTCTTCCGTGCTAACGGCAAGGCGGTGACAATGGGCGAGACCGACGGCTTCTGCAAACTTGTCGTTGCTGCTTCCGACGGCCAGATTCTCGGCTGTCATCTCTACGGCCCGCACGCTTCTGACATTGTTCAGGAGGCCTGCGCACTCATAAACCGCAAGACCACTTTAAGCCAATTTCAGAGCATAATCCACACTCATCCGACCCTGACGGAAGTCCTGCAGTCGGCAATTCAAGGATAAGATCCCAATTTTATGTCAAAGTTCAAAGTTCCCAATACATACGTCATCATTTTCACCGTACTGCTCATCTGTGCAGTCTCGACCTGGTTCATCCCTGGAGGCAATCCTCAGACTTGGCAGGTGTTTTCGGCCCTTTATGAGGGATTCAGCCAACAGGCCGGAATCATCGCCTTCGTGCTTGTTATCGGGGGTGCATTCTGGGTGGTGAACAGCACCAAGGCTGTGGATGAAGGCATATTGAAGTTCATCTCAAAGGTACAGGAACTTGAACGTTTCAGCCTTATCCGCAGACTGGGCGTAGGTAACATTGTCATCACCCTGATAATGCTTCTTTTCGGCCTTTTCGGGGCGGTCTTCGGTATGAGTGAGGAGACCATAGCATTTGTGGCTGTGGCAATCCCATTGGCAAAGCGCCTCGGCTATGATGAGTTTACAGGGGTCTGTATGGTGTATGTAGCGGCTCACGTGGGTTTTGCTGGAGCTATGCTGAACCCTTTCACTATCGGTATCGCTCAGGATATGTCCGATCTGCCGCTTTTCTCCGGCATAGAGTATAGGATCATCTGCTGGATCGTGCTGATGACTGTGGCCATAGCATTCACACTCTGGTATGCTTCGAGAATCAGAAAATCGATTGATACTTCATCTGGTGATATCCAGGAAGAAGTGCTTTCGCAGGGGAAGGGCAGCGGCCTCTCTGCCTGGATCTGTTTTGGTATCCTGACCCTCATCCTTATATTGTTCTCAGTATATTATGCATCTGATTGTCTCATCACTTTGGGTCAGGCTAAATTTGAGACACCTTGGCTTCTGTGGGTATTGACTGCACTTTTTACTGCGGTTTCCATCCCTGCGCTTCTCAAATCTTCAAGGATGTTCATTCTTAATATGCTGATCTTCTGCATATTGTTTATGGTAGTAGGAGTGATGGGCTATGGCTGGTATCTCCAGGAAATCTGCGCTCTCTTCCTCGGACTTGCGGTCGCTTCCGGTATTGCTGCCGGCTATAACGCAGATGATATTGCCAAAGAATTCATTGCCGGTGCAAAGGACATTTTCTCAGCAGCCCTTATAATCGGTTTTGCCGCCGGTATAATCGTTATATTGAAGGATGGGCAGGTTATCGATACGATGCTTGGTGCAATGGCATCAGCTCTCGAAGGGACGGGTCGTGCGGGTGCGCTTGGAACAATGTACGGAATCCAGACATTCATCAATGTCTTCATTCCTTCTGCTTCTGCCAAGGCCGCTGTGACAATGCCGATTATGGCACCTTTCTCTGATTTGATCGGGGTGTCGCGTCAGGCTACTGTTCTGGCTTTCCAGTTCGGGGATGGATTCACGAATATGATAACACCTTGCTCGGGAGTGCTTATGGCAGTGCTGTCAGTGGCTAAAATTCCGTATGAAAAGTGGTTCAGATGGGCCTGGAAGTTCATTCTGGCACTTATCCTCATTGGCTTCCTTCTTCTTCTGCCGACTCTCTTCCTTGACCTTCCAGGATTCTAATACCTCGGAAGATTTTAACACATTGAATTATAATAAGATACGATTTCCTCGTGCTCCCCTTGGTACGGCACGAAGAAATCGTATCTTATTGGTTGTTAAGCTATTGACTTCTTCTTAGAAAAGACCGTAAAGCTGTGCGTCGATCTTGTCAGTGATATGTGCAAAGTCTTCAGGCCTGTGCTCAAAGTCGAGGTCATCTGCCTCGATTACAAGCACTTTACCTTTATAATCGGCAATCCACTCGTCGTATCTTTCGTTCAGGTTGCTGAGGTATTCGATGCTGATGCTCTTTTCGTAGTCGCGTCCGCGTTTCTGAATCTGTGACACCAGGGTAGGGACCGATGATTTAAGGTAGATGAGAAGATCAGGCTCTCTGACCATAGACATCATAAGGTTGAAAAGCTGCATATAGGTGTCAAAATCCCGGTCGGATAGATTTCCCATTGCTTTGTTGTTTGCAACGAAGATATGCACTCCTTCCATAATGGTCCTGTCCTGGATGATCACATCTTCGGACTTGGAGATTTCCACCAGGTCCTGGAATCTCTGTGCAAGGAAATAGGTCTCCAGATTATAAGACCATCTCTGGATGTCCTTGTAGTAGTCTTCCAGGTAAGGATTATAAGTGACGGCCTCATATTTTGGAGTCCATCCATAATGCTGTGACAGCATTCTTGTGAGCGTGGTCTTTCCGCATCCGATATTTCCGGCGATTCCTATATGCATAATATTTAAAGGTCTGATGGTCAAATAAAAAGCAGACTGATTGCCCGGAATAGGGCAAAACAGTCTGCTAATTTACGATTTTTTTATATCCTAAACAATACCGTGTGCCATCATTGCCTCGGCCACCTTGATGAATCCGGCGATATTCGCTCCCTTCACGTAGTTCACATAGCCGTCTTCTTCGGTTCCGTATTTCACGCAGGCTTCGTGGATGTCAGTCATAATTCTCTTGAGGTGCTCGTCCACTTCCTCACGCGTCCATCTTAGTCTCATCGAGTTCTGTGTCATCTCGAGGCCGGATGTCGCCACTCCGCCGGCATTTGATGCCTTTCCTGGTGAGTAGAGAAGCTTTGCGGCCTGGAACACTTCGATTGCTTCTGGTGTACAAGGCATATTTGCGCCTTCAGCTACGCAGATGCAGCCATTTGCTACCAATGTCTTTGCCTGCTCTTCATTGAGTTCGTTCTGAGTGGCGCAAGGCATCGCGATGTCGCATTTTACACTCCAAGGACGCTCTCCTGCGTGGTATTGGGCTGTCGGATATTTCTCGACATATTCTCTGATGCGGCCTCTGTAGACATTCTTGAGTTCCATAATATATGCGAGCTTTTCGGCATCGATTCCGTCCGGATCATATATATAACCGTTTGAGTCTGACATTGTCAAGACTTTTGCTCCGAGCTGGAGAGCTTTCTGGGCTGCAAACTGGGCTACATTTCCCGAACCGGAAATGGCCACAGTTTTTCCTTCGTAGCTGTCGCCGCGTGTTGCAAGCATTGCACTCGCAAAGTAGCAGGTACCGTAGCCTGTCGCTTCAGGTCTGAGAGGGCTACCGCCCCACATCTGTCCTTTGCCTGTCAGTACGCCGGTGAACTCGTCGCGCAGTCTCTTGTATTGACCGAACATATAGCCGATCTCGCGTCCTCCTACTCCGATGTCTCCGGCAGGAACGTCGGTGTCAGCTCCGATATGTTTCTGGAGTTCAGTCATAAAGCTCTGGCAGAAACGCATCACCTCATTATCGGATTTGCCTTTAGGATCGAAGTCCGAGCCTCCCTTTCCTGCTCCCATCGGCAGGGTAGTGAGACTGTTCTTGAAAGTCTGCTCGAATGCAAGGAACTTCATAATACTGAGGTTCACACTCGGATGGAATCTGATGCCTCCTTTGTAAGGACCGATAGCGCTGTTGCACTGAACTCGGTAGCCTCTGTTTACTCGTACCTCGCCTTCGTCGTCCAGCCAAGGGACGCGGAATATGATGATTCTTTCCGGTTCAACGATTCTTTCTAGTATCTTCTGGTCCATAAGATAAGGGTGCTCGACAATATATGGAGCAACGCTTTCAAGGACTTCCTTTACTGCCTGATGAAACTCTTTTTCTCCCGGATTTCTGGCAATGAGATCAGCCATAAATCCGTCCACATAGTTTTTAGTGAACTGATCCATACTACTAACTGATTAATGGGTTAGAAAATAAAAATAGTGCTTTCGCAGAAGCGCGAAAGCACAAATTTATCAAAATATTTTTGGAAAAGCAATACTAGAACAGGAAACCGGTATTGATATAGAATGCTCCGCTTCCGTCCTGCTTGTTGAAGCAGCGTGCATATTCGAAAGCTACGATGAAGTTCTGGTTCATAATGAAACGGAGACCTGCACCGGCCGATCCGTGGAATCCGTCTGCCTTTCTGTTCACATCCACGAACTTTTCATACAGTTCCTGATACTTGCCTGTATTGTTCTTCATATCGTATCCTTTGAATACGTGTGCTCCATCGGTGAATCCGCTGATTGCGAATGCGATATTCTGCTTCCAAAGCTTGAAATCAATGAATCTCCAGCGGAGTTCAGCATTGTAGAATCCTACGTCCTGGCCCTGAACTCGATTGAGCATCAGACCTCTGACTGTGCGGTAACCTCCGAATCCGTCATTGTCGGCCTTAGGACCTACGTTTGTGTAGAACGGCATTGCATACCAAGGTGCGCTGTTTCCGAATGTGCCCTGATAAGCGGCTCTGTATGCGAATGTAAATTTGTCCTGTACAATAGGAATATACTGGCGCATTGTGATGCAATATTTGTAATGAGGATCCGTAGTGCCAAGCCACTTAGGTGCAGCAATGACGTGTGCCTCTGCCCAGATACCCTTTGTCGGATTGTTCTCTACATTACGGCTGTCGTACATAAGACCTGCGCGGATAGATGATATCACTCCTCCGTCCGCCTGCTCTGGAGAGATGATTCCCCAAGCTTTGTAGAGGTCAAACAAGGTTGTGCCACCTTCTACATACATTGAAGGATCTGCGGGATTGTTCAGCACGCTATATCCATCAGGCTTGAAAGACTGAGTCTTCATCCAAGAGAAGTTGTAGCCGGCCTCCCAGTAGAAGTTCTTCAGAATCTTTCCAGTGAAGTCTACCTTTGCCTTCACCAGGTCGCGTCCGAAACGATAAAATCCTTTTGGCAGTTTTCCTTTTTCTTCGAATTTCTTCAGTAATTTCTCTCCGGCTTTGTTGTCCTCAAAATTGAAGGTCGGCTCCAGCATTTTCATATTGTAGATACTCTCGTATCCGTTGAATCCGTAGAAATCCAGAGCAGCGTCCTTGTAATATCCGGAACAGATGGACATTCTCACTCCCGGGATAAGAGTCTTGTTGTCGTAGTTCACAATGAATTTATAGCTGTTCACTGCACTTTCCTTGGTGTATGCCGATGCTTCAAAGTACCAGGTGGACTTAGGATTAGGATAAGTATCTCCGTTTCCGAAGTTGTAGAGATTCAGGAGTGCTCCGAACTGGAAACCTCGGTCAGCATCGAATGCGACAACCGGAAGGGGACCGAAATTGGTTCCGGTCTTTATGATGTCTCCATTTTCGTTGTATGTAACATTCTTCTTTTCCTTCTTGGCCTTCACTTCGTTTTCTGCAGCGGCTGTCTCTTCTGCGAATGAAGGAATGCACAGCGCAAGGGCTGCAATAGCGGTAATGAGTGTCTTTTTCATATTATAAAGGTTTGGTTTTACAATTTCTTGAAAGTTTTTACAATATCCTTATAGAAACTTTTCATCTTCTTGTCATTCAGTACCCTGATGTCTGAAACGAATCTTCTCATACCTTCATTGTAGTCAAAGAAGAAACTATATGACGGGATGCTCAGAAGCAATGCAGCAAGTGCATATGGCCACTTCAGCAGACAGAATGCAAGAACTGTGTATATAGGATATAGGATCAGTCCAAGACCAAGTTTCACTCCGAATCCTACGGTATTATGGAAAGCCTTATCTCTGATTCTGCTCTTGAGCAGATAATAAGTAAGCCACATCGGTGAGGCTACTATCGCGCTGAATATATAATATGGCAGGCCGATCAGTGATGCAAATGCTTTACCTATGGCTCTTAGAGGGGTATTCTTCTTTGTGAAGGAATATATTGACATTCCTTTTTTCTTTCTCTTCTTCTCGAATTCCTCGACTTTGTCCAGGAGCTTTTCCATCAGAGCATCATCCTTCTCGCAAGCATCTTCTATTCTTTTGACAATGTTTCTGTTTTCGAGCATTCCATCATACAGACTTGTGCCGAAATTGCCGTAATTCAGACCTTCGGAAACTGCTATCATCTTGGTCAGAGCCCATTTATTATACAGATTCTCGTCATCCTTCAGGTATGTGATGAGGCCTGAAATCCTGGATGCAAGTTCCTTTCTTAGAGGCTCGATCATCTGCACATCATTTTCTACATCCAGCTCCTTGACGAATTCAGTAACATTGATAGGTTCGCCGAATGTCAGCAGGGAAGTGCTGCGGTAGCGGAAATAATCACCATATTCGATACCTGCCGGAACAATATATACGGGCATCTTATCACCGAACTTTGCGTTGGATGCAAGTGCTGCCCTGAATGTTCCTTTGCCGAGTGTCTGAAGCGAGTGGGCAGGCCTGTGCTTTCCTTCAGGATACATACAGAACCTCACCTTGTTTTCGAGGATTTCCACGATGATTTCCTGAGTCTCATTGTTCTTCAATACGTTACGCAGACCATCTCTCTGGCGCATCATCGGAAGGATCCTGACGAAATACATCAGTTTGGCAATGAATGGTCTTTTGAATAGATCGGCTCTTGCTCCAAAGACGCTCTCGTCATCGAAAGCACAAAGGACAACGAGCGCATCCATCAATGTATTGCAGTGATTCGGAGCAATGATTACAGCCCCGTCAGATGGGAGGTTTTCCTTACCCTTGACTTCTACCTTTCTGTAGCTGTGCTTTAAGCACCAGTCTACGATCGGCCTGAGAGAATCGTAAAGAAAATCTTTATCGTAGATATGTTTTCTTCCCATATTATTCATCTGTTGCTTCTTTTCTTCCTTTCCATCTCCAGAGGAATGCAAGGGTCAGGCCTGAAATTATATGCCATACGCCCCACCAGGCAGTTATGACGAGCATTCCACCATTGTTTGCCCACGCTCCTGTATCAGGGAAGATGTTCGGGTTCAGAAGTAGAACCAGTCCCAGACCGGAGTTCTGGATACCGGTCTCGATAGTAATTGTCCTTCTGTCCTTATAAGGAAGCTTGAGTAATGTACTGCTTCCGAATCCGATTCCAAGTGCAAGAAGGTTATGGAGGAGCACCACCAGGAAGATATAGCGGATGCATTTCATAAATACATCAAGGTTTCCTGTAAAGATGATGATCACCATTGCGATGAAGACAATGATAGAAAGGTACTGCAATGGTTTCCTAAGCACCTTTGCCACTTTAGGCAGATACTGTCCGCAGAGGATACCTAGTACCAGAGGAATACCCATAATGATGAATATGCTCTGGAAGATGTCTCCGAGGGGGATGTGAAGTTCCGGAAGTTCACCGATATAATGGTTTCCTGCAAAATTCAGGTACATCTTGCCCCAGAATGCAAAATTAAGAGGTGTGGTGAATACGCAGACAGCAGTATTGAATGCTGTAAGTGAAACCGACAGTTCTGAATTGCCTCGTGAAAGTGATGTGATGAAATTCGAAATATTTCCGCCTGGGCAGGATGCCACCAGAATCATACCAAGTGCGATCATCGGTGATATCCATTGTCCCATAGCCATAATCAGTATAAGGGTCAATGCCGGAAGCAGTACCAGCTGGCATACAATACCTGTAATTATGGATTTCGGATTCCTTATGATATCCACGAAAGTAGCAGGTCTGATACCAAGGGCTACTCCGAACATTACTAATGCAAGAACAATATTCAGAAGGGTGGAACCACCGTTCATTGTGACGTTTAGTGCGTCTAATTCTCGAATGATTTCTTGACTCATTGCGATTAAGGTTTTATGGTTTAGCAAGACAAAGTTAACGTTTTTATTCTTTTGGCCAAATATCTTATTTAATAGCTTATCAAATTTGTGGTAAAATCGGGCCAAATGTTGCGGATTCGCGAAAAATCCGTATTTTTGTAATTAAAGTTTTTGGCTATGCCTTTCATTATTCTTATAATATTTCTGGCTATCGCCTTTGCTCTTCAGATTCTGACGGGCAATATTCCTCTTTCGTTTTTTGCTTTTCCTCTGAATCTTATCCTCGCTCTTATATGGGCATTGGGGATGGTATCTGTATGGAAGACGCGAAAGAAATCGCTCTTTGTCGGCTTTATGCTTTCCCGTGGAGCCACGGTTTCTGCGATCCTGCTTTTCCTTGCCTTCAGTCTCGTCGTGGGAATTTCCGGGGAAAGGGAACTTGTATCGAGCTGGGTATTCGCGGCTGTGATGCTTTATCTACAGACTGTGCTTCTATTTGTCATTCTTCGCGGATGGCGTACACAGACAGCCACAGGAGCAAGGTTGGGTGCTGTCAGATGGCGTTTTCTTCTGAATCACGTGGGTATTCTTCTGGCTGTATCTTCTGCTTTCTGGGGAGCTCCGGATACTGAAGTTCTCAGAGTCAGGGCGATAAAGGATATTCCTGTCATAGAGGCTGTTTCGATGGATGGAATTCCTGAATCACTTCCGTTCGAAATCCGCTTGAATGAATTCAAGACAGAAACCTGGTCCAATGGAGTCCCTTCGATGTTCGAAGCCAAAATGCTCGTCAATGGGGAGAATGTAGTGCTGAAAGTCAATGAACCATATAATGTAAGTTTCGGTAAAGATCTGTATCTGGTCGGCTTCGATAGTATGTATGATAGTGACAGCTGTATACTTCAAGTCGTGTATGAGCCTTGGAGATATGGTGCGTTGGCAGGTGTGGTAATGATGCTTGCCGGTGCCTTCCTGTTGTTCGTGGGTGGCCCGCACAGACGAAATGATGAGGATTGATCTTATGGGATGGGATATGTTCATATGGTTCGGCGTATCAGCCGTTTTCCTTTCTGCAGTCGGTGCTGTGGTGTCGATGTGTGCCAATGATCATTGGTCAGAGTCGTCGATCCGCTATCGCAGACGCCGTGCTCTGGCTATTACCTTTGCTGCTTCGGCTTTGCTCGTTCTTGGCTCCTTCATTGCGCTGCTCTGGCTTGAATTGGGAAGGCCTCCGCTCAGGACAATGGGGGAGACACGTCTGTGGTATTCCTTCTTTGCACTGTTCGCCGGCTTGTTTACCTATCTACGTTGGCGCTACAGATGGATCCTGTCATTCTCGACAGTGCTTGCTACGGTGTTCATATTGATCAATATACTACGTCCGGAGATTCACGACCAGACATTGATGCCGGCGCTTCAGAGTCCGTGGTTCATTCCGCACGTGACGGTCTATATGTTTTCATACTCCTTCCTCGGCTGCGCCTTCCTGCTTGCTTTGGTAGGTCTTTTCACTACAAAAAACAATGTGATGTCTGCTGCAGACACATTAGTATATATAGGTATGGCTTTCCTGACTTTCGGTATGCTTTCCGGTGCACTCTGGGCTAAGGAAGCCTGGGGACATTACTGGAACTGGGATCCTAAGGAAACCTGGGCCCTGATCACCTGGCTGAGCTATATGTTGTATATCCATCTGCGCCTGATGGGAAGATGTTCACGTAAGACATTGTGCTTGCTCCTGATATTCAGCTTCCTGTGCCTGCAGATGTGCTGGTGGGGTGTCAATTATCTTCCTACTGCTGCTGACAGTGTACATATATATAACCGATGACCCGGTCGAAAGCACAGAAACGGCCAATCTTGTGCTTTCGACGGTGAAATACGCAATCGAAAGCACAGAAACGGTCGGTTTTATGCTTTCGCAGATGAATAAATGATTAACTATTCAATATGAGTATGAAGAAATTAGTAAGATGGGGTGCGGTTCTGCTGCTTGTGGCGGCAGCCGCTATGGTCGTGGTCTATAGGGCTGTGAACAGGGTTCCTTCTGCGGATCTCCCTCAGTATGAGCAGGTTTACAAGATCTTTGAGGATGGCGGATGTCTAAGCTGTCACTCGGACGATCCGGAACTTCCTTTCTATGCGAAGCTGCCGGTAGCTGGAAAGATAGTTATGGCTGATATTGATTCAGGCTATCGTGCATATGATATGAAGCCTTTTATGGATGCCCTCAAAGTGGATGGTCAGTTCTCTTCTGTGGATCTTGCTAAGATCGAAAAGGTAGTTCTCGATGACAGAATGCCTATGCCTAAGTATTATCTGGTTCATTGGGGAAGTTCATTGACCTCAGCAAAAAGAGAGATTGTGCTTGACTGGATCCGAAACGAGCGTATTGCTATGTATTCAGACGGTCTTCCTGAGTCCCGTGCTGCTGAGCCTGTACGTCCTGTGGAACTTGCGACTGATATTGATGCTGCAAAGGCAGCTCTCGGCTTCGCACTTTTCCACGATCCTCGTCTTTCTGTCGACAATACTGTTTCCTGCGCTACGTGTCACGCTCTTGAGACAGCAGGTGTGGATAATCATCAGTATTCTCACGGAGTCAATGACCAGCTTGGTGGTGTGAATGCACCTACAGTCTATAATGCAGTTTACAATTTCGTTCAGTTCTGGGACGGTCGTGCCAAGACTCTTGCTGATCAGGCTGCCGGTCCGCCGCTGAATCCTGTGGAGATGGCTTCCGAGTCATTCGACCAGATCATTGCAAAGCTTGCCTCAGACAAGGATTTTGCAAAGGCTTTCAAGGCTGTTTATCCTGACGGACTCACTGAGGCCAATATCACTAATGCGATCGAGGAGTTCGAGCGTACTCTCATAACTCCGAATGCGCGTTTCGACAAGTGGCTCCGTGGCGACGATTCAGCATTGACTGCTGATGAACTGACCGGATATGAACTCTTCAAGAAATATGACTGTGCAACCTGTCACGTAGGACCTAATCTCGGAGGCCAGTCATATGAACTTATGGGACTTCGCCGTCATTATTTCGCTGACCGTGGTCTGGAACTTACTCACGAGGATAACGGACGTTACAAGGAAACTCAGATCGAGCGTGACCGTCATCGTTTCAAGGTTCCGGGACTTCGCAATGTCGAGCACACCTGGCCATATTATCACGACGGTACCCGTGAGACTCTCGAAGAGGCTGTACGTGATATGGGAATATATCAGAGCGGTGTAGAACTTAATGAGACTGAGGTGGATCAGATCACTGCATTCCTCAAGACTCTCACCGGAGAGTATCAGGGCAAACTTCTGACAAATGATACCTCACGTGACGTCATCCACGATCACGACCACGACCATTAATAAGAAAATCCGACCGACCGGTCGGATTTTCTTATTATAAAATATTCAGACTCTGCTCCTTGATCTTCTCCAGTTCATCCTTCATCTTCACTACAATCTTCTGGATCTCGGTGTGATTGGCCTTTGAACCGGTGGTGTTGATCTCGCGGCCCATTTCCTGAGCGATGAATCCGAGCTTCTTACCAGGATTAGGCTCGTTTGTGATGGTGTCGAGGAAATAGTTGCAGTGCTGGCGGAGACGGACCTTTTCTTCATTTATATCCAGCTTCTCGATGTAGAATATCATCTCCTGCTCCAGACGGCTCTGGTCAGGCTCAGCCTTAAGTTCAGCGAAGCGGTTCAAAATTTTTTCTCTGATAGCCTCTACGCGCTCCTTTTCAAATTCCTCGATCTGCTTTGAGTAATCAAGAATTGCATAGACCTTGTCTGTCACGTCCTTGTATAATATTTCGCCTTCCTGAGAACGGAATGCATTGATATTGCGTAGAGCCTCGTCGATGCAGGCTTCCACTACCGGCCAGTTTTCGTCGGTAATCACATCCTGCTTCTTAGCATCCATAACCTCAGGCATTCTCAGCAGCATAGCCAGAAGGTCATTTGGATTCTGGTTCCATAGATTGTGCGCTCCGATCTTTCCGCCAAGTTCACTGATCTGCTGGTAATATTCCATTGCCAGATCCATATTGATCTTCTTCGCGCTGTCAGCTGCATTCGGCTCGAAGGTAACGAAGAAATCAATGTTACCTCTGGTAAGCTCAGCTGCTATTTTCTGGCGTACCGCCATTTCCTTGTCCTTAGGGAGGAACGATGTCTTTATGCTGATATCCGCAGTCTTACCGTTGAGGGAGCGGACTTCTACTGTGATCTTGCCTGCTTCAAGAAGTGCCTCGGCCTTGCCGTAGCCTGTCATTGACTTTATCATAATGCTGTTTTTCTTATTTGAGAGCGCAAAAATACTGAAAAATCCGTATATTTGC
>JAEIGA010006871.1_pt1 | contig 17295 bp, 14 predicted proteins | sample 9270691 | NCBI WGS metagenome assembly JAEIGA01 (sample SAMN17057246, study PRJNA624740) | gut metagenome | biome: biome; isolation source: fecal sample | host: Bos grunniens | place: China: Xizang | collected 2019 | reverse complement strand
GGGATAATCCCCTTGCGGATTGTAAAGGCAGAGCCTTTACGCCCCTTTGGCAAAAGTCGCCGTTAGGCGAAATAGAGTACTCTTAATAGGAAAACGTAGTTTTCCGCTCTCGTGGCTTTGCCACGCAATCGCCCAAAGGGCGAAAATAACGCAACCTATCGGTTGCTTAATTAAGTCCGATAATGCGGGGCGTTGCCCCTGCACCCCTCAAGGGGCAATGCCCCTTGACCCTTAATAGGGAGTTTCTGGTCTTCCTATTAAAAGGATTCTCCCCTTGACCCTTATTATGGGTTTCGTTAAAGCAAAACTCTTTTGTTTGAACGGAGTAAGTTTTGGGTAATAATAAATATATGGAAAAGATTATGGATAAAGAATTATTAAGAACGAACGTTTTACCGATTATCGCGCTTCGCGGGAAAATTGCGTTTCCGCACGTTTCCATGTCGTTTGAAGTGGGTCGGTCTATCACTTTAAAAGCCGTAGAGCGCGCTTCCGCAACGACGGACCGCACGCTTTTTATCTGCACGCAGAAAATTACGGAAAAAGACGAAATTACTCCCGACGATTTATACCAAGTCGGTTGCGTTTCAAAAATCAAACAAATCTCTCAGCTTCCAGGCGGGATTGTGCGCGTGTCCGTCGAAGGACTTTACCGCGCTAAGCTCCGCACGTGGTCCTTTGAAGAAGGGTGCTTTCACGGCGTCGTCGACGAAATGGCTACCGTACGGGGGGAAGAAATGTGGGAAGACGCGTATCTTCGCACGGCTAAGGAGCTTGTGAAAGACGTGCTGTTGAACGACGGGAAAATCACGAAAGAAATTTACGCGAAATACGAACACGTGCAAGACCCCGACGAGTATATTAACTGTATTTTAGCCATAATGCGGGTAAAAACGGAAATCAAACAACAGATTTTAGAAGAACGCAGAACGATTGAACGGTTAAAACATTTCGAGAAGTGTTTGAACGACGAACTGGAAATTTCTAAAATCGAAAAGAAAATTTCTACCGCCGTACGCAAAAATATTGATAAATCGCAAAAAGAGTATTTCTTGCGCGAACAAATCAAAGCCATTCACGCCGAGCTTGGCGACGACGGCAAAGAAGAAGACGAATACCGCCAAAAAATCCAAGCCAAAGGCTTGCCTAAAGAAGTCGAAGAAAAATGTCTTAAAGAAATTGACCGACTTTCAAAAATGAACTCAAATTCCCCCGAATACACCGTTATCACGGGCTATCTCGATCAAATTTTAGAGCTTGCGTGGACGGAAAAAACGCAAGACACGCAAAAGCTCTCCGATTGCGTTAAAATCTTAGAAGCCGACCACTACGGCTTGGAAAAAATCAAAGAACGAATCACCGAATATCTCGCCGTGTTAAAGCTCACGGGCGAAATGAAAGCCCCCGTGCTTTGTTTCGTCGGCCCGCCGGGCGTAGGCAAAACGAGTATCGCGCGTTCTATCGCGCGTGCGCTTAACCGTAAATTCGTGAGAATGAGTTTAGGCGGGGTGAAAGACGAAGCGGAAATTCGCGGACACCGTCGCACCTATATCGGCGCAATGCCGGGACGGGTAATCTACGCTATGAAAAACGCAGGCAGTATCAACCCCGTGTTTTTATTAGACGAAATCGACAAGATTTCTTCGGATATGCGTGGCGACCCCGCTTCCGCGCTTTTGGAAGTACTTGACCCCGAACAAAACGACACCTTCCGCGATAGGTTCTTAGAAGTCCCGTACGATTTAAGCAAGGTACTTTTCTTAACGACGGCAAACAGCTTAGACACTATTCCCGCTCCTTTGCGCGACAGAATGGAAATTATCGAAGTTTCGGGCTATACGCAAGAAGAAAAAATCGAAATTGCAAAACGCTATTTAATTCCTAAACAGCTCAAAGCCAACGGGCTGACGGCGAGTGCGGCAAAATTCACGCTCGACGGTATTCGCGCGGTGATTGAAGGGTATACCCGCGAGGCAGGGGTGAGAACTTTAGAGCGTACGCTCGGTACGGTCGTTCGTAAAATCGCCGTTTTACACGCCGACGAAGCGGACAAGCCCCTTGAAAAACTCGACCGCAAACGGGTTTTGGAATTGCTCGGCTCACCGAGATTTACGGGCGACGAAATCCGCAAGGAAGAAGAAGTCGGCGCGGTGACGGGGCTTGCTTGGACGGCAGTCGGCGGAACAACGCTGACCGTTGAAGCCTGCTTAGTGCCAGGAAAAGGCGAAGTGAAACTCACGGGTAAATTAGGCGACGTAATGAAGGAATCGGCGCAAGCTGCTCTCACGTATATCCGCGCGCACGCGAATAAATACGGAATAGAAAAACTCGCGTTCGAGAACTACGATTTGCATATCCACGTCCCCGAAGGAGCAACGCCGAAAGACGGTCCGAGCGCGGGGATTACGATGGCAACGGCAATCCTTTCTGCATTCACGGGCAGAAAAGCCCGTCGGGACGTAGCAATGACGGGTGAAATTACTCTTCGGGGCAAAGTTTTGCCTATCGGTGGGTTAAAGGAAAAAGCGCTTGCAGCGCGCAGAATAGGGATTAAGACGGTGATTATGCCTATCGAAAACCAAAAAGACGTGGAAGAAATCCCCGAAACCGTCCGCAAAGACATCACGTTTATCCCCGTATCAACGGTCGAAGAAGTATTTGCGCTGGCGCTCCGTCCTTTAGACCAACCCACTCAGCCCGAACCGCGCAACCAAAAACGCACCCCTATCCTACCCCTTTCAGACACGGCTTCTCAACCGCACGGCGTGCGTTGCTAAAAACAGGGAGAACCGATTATGAACGAATTAGTGATTAAAAACGCAACGTTTATTACGAGCGCGGCGACGGCGAAACAGTTTATTTCGCCCGATAAGCCGATGATTGCCGTGTGCGGAAAATCCAACGTGGGCAAAAGCTCGTTTATTAATATGCTCGCGAATCGCAAAAAACTCGCGAAAACGAGCAGTGAGCCGGGCAGAACTCGGCTCGTGAATTATTTCGATTTCGGGGAGTTTATTCTCGCCGATCTTCCCGGCTACGGGTTTGCAAGAGTGGCAAAGTCCGAAAAACAAAAATGGGCGCGCACGCTCGACGATTTTTTTAAGGATAAACGGAATATTTCTCACGTGTTTATGCTCGTCGATTGTCGGCATAACCCGACCGAAGACGATTTGCAAATGCTCGAATTTTTGCATTATCATATCCTGCCGTTTACCGTCGTTTTAACGAAAGCGGATAAGCTCTCTAAAATGAAGCTGAAAGAACAAATCAAAACGATTGCCACCAAAACTTGCTTGGGCGAAGGAAATTTAATCGCAACAAGCAGTGAAACAGGGTATGGTAAGCAAGAAATTCTGCAAAAAATTGCGGACGTTTTAGATACCGCCGAACGCATCCAAGAGGGAGAATTTTCCGAAGAAAACGAAAATAATTTATGTGAAAAAGCTTGACATATTCTTTCAATTTATAGTATAATAAAAATAACGAATATTTTTTACGCGAAAGCGTAGGAGGAGAAAAATTTATGTTAGATAAGATTAAAGCTCATTGGTGGAAAATCTTAGTTGCCGGTATCGTGCTGTTCGTGTTAGCGGGCACTTTGATGACCGAAATGGAAACCTTGCAAATTATTTCGGTTTTGGTTGCCGTAGCCTTGTTCTTAGCAGGCGCACTCGGTTTTGCTTTGAACATTTTGAGCGCAGTAGGCAAAGGCGCAAGACGTATCGGTAAAGGCGTTAAGAAATTATCCGAAAAGATGAGCGGTAAAATCAAGGGCAACAGCGCTACTTCTGGCGCAATCAACAGAGGGATCGGCGACGGCGTGAAATTCGACGGTACGAGCAGACTTACCCTTTACGGGCAGAACGGCAAAGAAGTCGTATTTAAAGAATACGGCGCAGTCGTATACGCAGGCAAATTCTATGCGATTTTGCAACCTGTAAATCTTCCTGCTGGAATGAAATCTAACGAAGTATTGGTATTCAGAGTGACGAGAGATTCGAGTGGCGACGATCACTACAATATCGAAACGAGCGATTACACGGTTGACAAAGTCCTTGAAAAATACAACAAGCTTTAATCGACAAAAGTACATAAACGAAAAAAGTGGCGGTTTAGCCACTTTTTTGTTTTAGTATAAGGTTAAGGGTCAAGGGACATTGTCCCTTGCGGATTGTAAAGGCAGAGCCTTTACGCCCCTTTGGCAAAAGTCGCCGTTAGGCGAAATAAAGTACCCTTAATAGGAAAACGTAGTTTTCCGTTTCTCGTGGCTTTGCCACGCAATCGCCCAAAGGGCGAAAATAGCGCAACCTGCGGTTGCTTAATTAAATCCGATACTGCGGGGTTTCACCCCTGCACCCGACCAGAAACTGAGTTTCTGGACTTCCTGACGAAGTCAGCCCCTTGACCCTTATCCTGTGATTTCGAGCCTTTTATGCGGTTTGGCGATAGACGATAGTGGGGGATTTGCCGTCCGTTAAACATTCTTTCGTCACGATTACTTCTTCAACGTTATCTTCCGAAGGGATTTTATACATCACTTCCGTCATTACCCCTTCAATGATCGTGCGAAGACCACGCGCGCCCGTCTTTAAACGGATTGCCGTTTGCGCAATCTCGCGCACCGCTTCGTCTTCGACTGTTAATTTTACCCCGTCAAAGCCGATAAGCTTTTGATATTGTTTAATAATCGCGTTTTTCGGCTCGGTTAAAATCTTCACGAGCGCGTCTTCCCCGAGCGGGTCGAGATTTACCACGATAGGAAGTCTGCCTACAAATTCAGGAATAAGCCCGAATTTCGTTAAATCTTGGGGCTTTACGTCGTCTAATACCGAGTAATCCGCTTCGTTTGCGCCAAGCTTGACTTTTCCGCCGAAACCGAGCGTCGTATCGTCTTTTCTCGACGAAACGATTTTGTCTAAGCCCACGAACGCACCGCCACAAATAAATAAAATATTCGTCGTGTCAATGCGTAAAAATTCTTGGTTCGGGTGCTTTCTTCCGCCTTGCGGGGGTACGCTCGCCACCGTGCTTTCGATAATCTTTAAAAGCGCTTGCTGTACGCCTTCGCCCGATACGTCGCGCGTGATAGATACGTTTTCGCTTTTTCTGGAAATTTTATCAATTTCGTCGATATAGATAATCCCGCGTTGCGCGCGTTCTACGTCGTAATCGGCGTTTTGAATGAGCTTTAAAAGGATATTTTCTACGTCTTCGCCAACGTAGCCCGCTTCGGTGAGCGTGGTGGCGTCCGCCGTTGCAAACGGTACGTTTAAAATTTTTGCAAGCGTTCTTGCAAGCAAGGTTTTTCCGCTACCCGTAGGGCCTAATAAAAGCACGTTGCTCTTTTCGATTTCAACGCCGTCGTCGTCTTTTTTCATTTTGCCTTTAAGCGCGTTAATACGCTTATAATGATTATACACCGCAACGGACAAAACGCGTTTCGCTTTGTCTTGACCTACGATATATTTATCGAGCTCGTCTTTGAGTTCGGCGGGTTTTTTCAAAGGTACTTCCGTTTCCGCAGAAGGGGTTTCCTTCATTTCTTCTATCATAGACTGACAGATTTCCACGCACTCGTCGCAGATAAACACGCCGTCAGGGCCTGCAATTAAGCTTTTCGTCCGAGATTTTGGTTTACCGCAAAAAGAGCATTGCTGTTCGTTGTTTGCCATTATTTTTATTTCTCCTACTCTAAATATAGCGCGCAAAGCGAAATGGCTTTGCGCGCTTTCAAATTATCTTCTCACGAATACTCTATCAATCAATCCGTAGATTCTCGCTTCTTCCGCAGACATATAATTATCTCTGTCGGTATCGCGTTCGATAGTGGCAAGGTCTCTGCCCGTGTTTTCGGAAAGGATACGGTTCATTTTTGCCTTCGTTCGCAAAATATGCTCCGCTTGAATTTTGATATCGCTCGCTTGCCCCTGTGCGCCACCTAAGGGCTGATGGATCATAATTTCCGAGTTAGGAAGCGCGTAGCGTTTTCCACGCGCACCGCTCGACAAAAGGAACGCGCCCATACTCGCGGCAAGCCCGATACAGATTGTAGACACGTCGCACTTGATATAGTTCATCGTGTCGTAAATCGCCATACCTGCCGTCACCGACCCGCCGGGAGAGTTAATATATAAATTGATGTCTTTGGTCGGGTCTTTGCCTTCGAGATAGATCAACTGCGCCACGACGGTATTTGCGACCGCGTCGTTGATTTCACCGCTTAAAAAGATAATTCTGTCTTCTAATAAACGGGAATACAAATCATACGAGCGTTCGCCCGTTGACGTACGTTCTACCACGTAGGGGACGAGAACGTTTCTTTCTTCCATTATTTGGATTCCTCCACGTACATTTCGTTATTTGCCTTTAAGAAATCGAAGAGCTTGGTGATGACGATATCGCTACGGATATAATCGAACTGACGGGGGTCCATACCCTTTTTGTAGTCTTCGAAAGATTTTTCCACCGAAGCTGCTTGTTCTGCAACCTTTGCGTCTACTTCTTCTTCGGTCGCTTCGATTGCTTCCGCTTTGATAATTTCGGAAATAATCAACTGGCTCTTGACGTTCTTCGTAGCCTGTTCTTCATACTGCTTTCTGAAATCTGCCATCGTCATCTTCAAGAAATCCAAATATTCTTGGAGTTTCAAGCCTTGATACATAAGCTGATATTCAAACTTTTGCACGAGCCCGTCAATTTCTCTATCGATCATTGCTTGGGGAATTACCACTTCGGTATTTTCCGCAATCGCGTCTAAAATACTGTTTTCCGTCGCGTCGTTCGCTCTGCGTTCCGCTTGCTTTTCCAAGCGTTCTTTGGTTTTAGCCTTATATTCTTCAACCGTTTCGCTACCCGTTGCGTCCTTGATGAATTCGTCGGTAAGTTCAGGCAATTCCTTTGATTGCAAAGAGTTAAGTTTCACCGCGAACACCGCCGCCTTACCTTTAAGTTCCGCAGCTTGATAGTTTTCGGGGAACGTGACGTTTACGTCCTTTTCTTCGCCGACGTTCATTCCCACAACTTGATCTTCAAAGCCGGGAATAAACTGTCCGCTACCGAGCGTTAAATCAAAGCCTTGCGCTTCGCCGCCGTCGAACTTCACGCCGTCAACCGTGCCGACGAAATCGATATTCGCGATATCGCCGTTTTGCGCAGCTCTGCCTTCAACGGCAACCTTTCTTGCGTTTCTTTCAAGAACGCGCGAAACTTCTGCATCAATTTCTTCGTCCTTAACAGTATACGCAAATTGCTGAATTTTCATACCTTTATAGGACGAAATTTTCACTTCGGGCTTTACGGGCACGACTGCAACGAGCGTGACGCCGTCTTCTTCGAGCTTATCGACGGAAAGTTCGGGTTCGCCGACTACGGTGAACTTCTTTTCTTCCTTATCGAGAATTTTTCCGTAGTTTTCGTTAAACAAAAGGTTAAGCGCGTCTTCGTAGAACACGCCTTTGCCGTATGCATGTTCGATAACGTTCTTAGGCGCTTTGCCTTTACGGAACCCGTTGACGGCAAATTTATGTTTATTTTGGGTGTAAGCTTTGGTTAAAGCTGCTTTCCATTCTTCGCCGTCGAACTTGATGGTGATTTTAACGGCGCTTTTTTCCGCCGCTTTGGTGGTGTACTTCATAGTATTCGTTCTCCTGAATATAATTTACTTTTTAAACTTTTTCGGAAAATTTCTCTCCGTAAGCTACATTTTACCATATTTATCAAAGAAAAGAAAGCGTTTTTGTTTACAAATTTTGAAATTTACGCTATAATTTATATAAACTCTGAAAAATTTCCTAAAAAAAGGCAATTTTCCCCCTTATGCAAGGGTCAAGGGACAATGTCCCTTGTGGGGTGTGGGGCAACGCCCCGCGAATATATGCCCAAGTAAAGCAACCGTAGGTTGCGCTATTTCGCCCTTTGCGCGATTGCGTGGCTATGCCACGAGAAACGGAAAGCAAAACTTTCCTATTATAAGTCCGTTAATGCGGGGGTTTCACCCCTGCACCCCACCAGAAACTGAGTTTCTGGACTTCCCGTGCTTGTCATTGCGAGCGAAACAAAGTGGAGCGTGGCAATCTCGTAAAATCATTAACTTTAAAAGGAGTACTCTCTATGCCACAGGACGCGTATCATATCCGTAGGCTCGCAAAGGAACTGAATACTATTCTCGTCGGCGGGAAAGTAAACCGTATTTCGCAAGTCGATAAAGACGAGCTTACTTTTATTATATACACCGGAAAATCCACTCTTAAACTGATTTTTAGCGCAAATGCGTCGAATGCAAGAGTTTGCGTTTCGGAAACGGAAAAACCGCCCGCTCTTAAAGCGCCGAATTTTTGTATGCTACTTAGAAAGCATTTGCAGGGCGCGCAAATTACGTCCGTCGTACAGCACGAGTTTGAACGGATTATCGAGATTACTTTTTATTGCGTAGGGGATTTTTCACAATGCGAACGGGTGTTGCATTGCGAATTGATGGGGAAATATTCGAATATTATTCTCACCGAAAAAAATATCATTTTAGGCGCGCTGAAAACGACTTCTTTGGAAACAGATTTACGCAGGGTTTTGTTTGCGGGCGCAAACTACGAATACCCCGCTCCACAGGATAAAATTTCGCCTTTTAACACGAAAGGCGTTCAAGACAGATTGTCGGCGTTTTTTCAAACGCGGGAAAACTCAGATAAACAGGCGTTAGGGCAGTTTATTTTTGAAAACCTTTCGGGATTTGCCCCGTCTACTGCCCGCGAAGCGGTGGGAATTTTCTTGGAAACACAAGGGATTTTTACCGACGAGTTTGCTATTAAAAACTCGTTCATCTCAACCCTGCCCCCCTTTCTTTTAGATTTTTGCGAGAATTACCCGTCTTGTCCGTGCTTAGTATTCGACGAAACGGAAAAGCCTATTGATTATTTTGATTTCTACGTAAAAGGCGGGCGTAGAAAGCCTTCGTTAATGCAAGCGGAAGACGAATTTTATACGGTTAAAGAAAATAAAAATAGTTTTGAAGGAAAAAAACGGAAATTAGAAAGCGCGGCGAGAGCGCAGAAAAAGAAATTAGAAAAACACGTGAAAGAAACGCTGGAAAAACTCAAAGAAGCAGAAGGCGCGGAAGAAAATAAAATCAAAGGCGAGCTTTTAACGGCAAACTTATACCGATTAGAAAAAGGTATGCGGTATATAGAGCTGGAAAACTGGTATTCGGAAAATAACGAAACTATCAAAATCCCACTCGACGATCAACTTACGCCTGCTAAGAACGCGCAAAAATATTTTAAACTCTACGCAAAACAAAAACGCGCGAAAGAAATTTTACAACCCCGTTTACAAACCGAACGAAACGAATTAGCTTATATTGAAAGCGTTTTAACTTGCATTTCCGTAGCGGAAACGGACGAAGATTTTTCAGAAATTCAAACGGAACTTGCGTTAGCGGGGTTATTAAAACTCCCGCCTGAGAAAAAAGACGGCAGAAAGAAAGCCGAAATCCCTTTCCGTAGTTTCGTATACGACGGGTTTCAGATTTATGCAGGTCGGAATAACTTACAAAACGACCGTCTTTTAAAAGTATCCGACCCTAACGATTTATGGCTACACACGCAAAAATACCATTCTTCGCACGTAATTATTCAAACGCAAGGCAAAACCGTGCCCGACTCCGTGATTAAATTCGCTTCGGAAATTTGCGCGTACTATTCCAACGGCAGGTCAGGCGACAAAATCCCCGTTGATTACTGTCTAAAAAAATTCATTAAAAAACCGAATAAATCCAAAGCGGGGTTCGTAGTCTACACCGATTATAAAACCGCACTCGCCACCCCCCACGCTCATAAAGAATATCTTGTTTAAGATATGACTTTGTCAGGAAGTCTCCATTACAAGGGTCAAGGCGCATTGCTCCTTGTGGGGTGCAGGAGTGAAACCCCGCATATCTATGCCTAAGTAAAGCAACCTATGGTTGCGCTATCTTGCAATCTTTGATTGCACAATCGCCCAAAGGGCGAAAAGACGGAAAACTGCGTTTTCCTATTCAGGGTACTATATTTCGCCTAACGGCGACTTTTGCCAAAGGGGCGTAAAGGCTCTGCCTTTACAATCCGCAAGGGGATTATCCCCTTGACCCTTATTAGGGAGTTTCTCTTTAACTATTTTTTAATCCTTGTCAGTTTGGTCTTGACAAACGGGAAAAATATGGTATAATAAAACGTATGGAACTTATAAATCAACAATTATGTATACAACCTTCAAATCCTAACGAATACGCGTGCGTGTTCACAGGGCATAGAGAACTTTACGATAAAGATTTAAAAGATAAAATACAAAAAGCTATTCTCTTACAAATTGAAAAAGGCGTTCATACTTTCTATAACGGCGTGGCGAAAGGGTTTGACTTGCTTAGCGCGGAATGTGTTTTGGAACTTAAAAAAGAATTTCCGCATCTAAAACTTATAGCTTGTATTCCTTACTACGGTCAGGAAAAAGGATATTCTCAAACGGATAAACAAAGATATTCCGATATTTTAAAAAAAGCCGACGAACAAATTTTGCTTTCAGAGCGTTATTATAAAGGTTGTTTACAAAACCGTAATCGGTTTATGGTGGAACGCTGTCAACAAATGATTGCTTACTTAAAACAAGATACCGGCGGAACGGCGTATACCGTGAAATATTTTAAAAAACTACATTCTTCGGAAATTTTATTTATTTAACTATCTTCCCCTTTATGCGTGGGCTGGGAGTTCCCCTTCTTAATTCTTATATAATAAATTTATTATAATAGTAGTATTAGTAGGGACGGTGGAATTGTTGATAAGTGAAAATAATTATCTTCTATCTGTTATAAATTCTAAGAAAAATCACCTTTTAAAGGTGTGGACAACCCGTAAATTTTAGTGGATAAAAAAGTGGAAAAATTGTGAATAAGTGGATAGAGTAAGAAAAGTCGAAAGAAGTAGAATTGTATAAATATAAAAATTTTAAGTATAAAAATAAATTTTATAAAGGATATACACAAAAGTTATCCACAGGTGGATAAGGTTGTAAACTTATTTTTTTAAAAGGTGGACAACCGTAGATTAAAAGAAAAAAAAGGACGAAAAAGCTATGGAAATGCAAGAGAGATTACATTCTTACGAACAGGTGATAAGCGTAGAAAAAAAAGAGATGTTTAACGAATATCGCGCGTTGCTTTTAGAATATAATCAAAAGTATAATTTAACAGCGATAACAGAAGAAAAAGAAGTATTTTACAAGCATTTTTTAGATAGTCTTGCAGGGGGATTTTTATTTAAGGAACACGCAACGGTCGCAGAGATAGGATCGGGTGCGGGGTTTCCGTCTATTCCGCTTAAAATTTTACGGGAAGATTTAAGCTTTTCTCTGTTTGAAAGCGTAGGAAAAAAATGCGAGTTTTTGAACGTGATTGTGGATAAACTGCAATTAAAAAGAATGAATATTTATAACATACGAGCGGAAGACGCGTCACGGGACGGTAGATATAGAGAAAAGTTCGATCACGCAACGGCTCGGGCAGTAGCGAGAATGAACACGTTAAGCGAATACTGTTTGCCTTTTGTGAAAATAGGCGGAAGTTTTATAGCGTATAAAGGCGAAGGCAAAGGCGAGATAGAAGAAGCCAAATCGGCGTATAAGGCGTTAGGCGGGAAGATAAAGACGGTGATAGAATACGCTTTGCCTGAAAATTACGGCGAGCGCACGTTAGCGGTGATAGAGAAGGTAAGACAAACCCCGAATAAATACCCGCGCGGACAAGGCAAAGAACGCAAAAACCCGCTGTAAGGAACTGACTTTGTTGGGAAGTCCCCTGTACAAGGGTCAAGGGGATTATCCCCTTGTGGGGTGTAGGGGTGAAACCCCGCATATCTATGCCCAAGTAAAGCAACAGATAGGTTGCGCTATTTCGCCCTTTGGGCGATTGCGTGGCAATCTATATTCCTTTAAGAAAGCCAAAATCTTTTTATTCCTGAAAAATTTCGTGTATTCAGACTTTTAATCGGTTGCAAAAATGGGAAAAATATGGTACAATAAATAGGTAAGGAAAACAGTTAAGAGAAAAGTGTAAGGAGAAAATATAGATTATGAAATTTATTTGTGATGGGATTATTATTTCCGACGCCGCAATAACCGTGTCGAAAGCGTGTTCTTCTAAAACTACTAATCCGATTTTGGAATGTATTAAAATATCTGCGAAAAACGACGGAGTGTGTTTTACCGCTTACGACGGGGAAATTTCTATTGAAAAAACCGTGAAAGCCGAAGTATTAGAAGAAGGCGAAGTTTGCGTGAACGGGAAGTTCTTTTCCGATTTCGTTGGGAAAATTTCCGATTCCGAAGTCGTAATTTCTGAAAATGAAAAAGGCATAAAAATCGGCTACGGCGATAATGAAACGTATATGCAGGTGTTGCCTGCCGAACAGTTCCCGAAATTCGGCGGTGAACAAGGCGAAGAATATTTTGAACTCAAAGAATCTGAGTTTAAAACGTTGATTGCAAAAACGGCGTTTTGTTGCGCTACCGACGAAAGCAGACCTATTTTAAAAGGCTGTTTACTCGAAGCTAAGCAAGGAAAACTCTACGCAACCGCGCTCGACGGGTTTAGAATGGCGGTTTCTGAATGTGAAACTGCAGGCGGAAGCGGGGATATGAAAATCGTTTGTCCCGCAAGAACGCTCTTGGAAATTTCCAGAATGATGGAAGGCGGCGACGAGCTTATTCGCTTATACGTAAATAAGAATATGATGTCGTTGCAAATTAAAGATACCGTTATCAATTCCAGATTATACGTTGGGGAATTCGTAAGAAAGGAAAATATTTATCCCGTTGAATTTACGACGGAGCTTACTTTAATAAAAGACGAACTCATTCGTTCGATTGAAAGAGCTTCTATCGTCATTCGCGGAGATAAGAATAATTTAGTGCTGTTCGATATCAAACCCAGCGGACTTGTGATTACCGCAAATTCCGAAATGGGGAATTTTGCAGAAAGCGTATCTTCCAGCCTTTCGGGGAAAGAGCTGAAAATTGCTATGAACGGGAAGTATATTCTCGACGCGCTCAAAGCGTTGACGGAAGAAAAAATCGTGTTGTCGTTTAACACGTCGATCTCCCCTTTCACCGTTGAAAATGAAACGGATAAATCGAGTTCGTATCTCGTATTGCCCGTAAGAACGAGCGCAGGACAGAACGCAGATTGAGAAATTACAAAGGAAAAACCTTAAAAAGCATAAAAATCGCTTGACGATAAAGAAGAATTGCGTTATAATAACTAAGCGGAAATTTGCGGACAAGCAGTTTTTAAGCAAAGTAAACAAAGAATAAAACGGAATAGACCGTAAAATTTTAGGAGAAAGAAAAAATGAAAAGAACTTACCAACCCAAAAAAAGACAAAGAAGTAAAGTACACGGTTTCAGAAAGAGAATGGCGACGACTGCCGGAAGAAAGGTTCTTAAAAGAAGAAGAGATAAAGGCAGAAAGAGATTGACCCACTAATCGGAAAAATCCGTCTAAGCGGTGAGATAGAAAACGACGAAGTTCCTTTCCTTGAAAAATTTTAAGGAAAGGGATTTGAATTTTTGAAAATTTCTTTTTGACTTTCAAAAAATTAGGAGGAAGGAAAAATGAAATACGCACGATTAAAAAAACAAGCGGATTTTCAAAAACTTTTTTCTTCTGCCAAGCGTGGATTTTCTTCGTCGATTACTCTTTTATACCGCCCCTATTCCCGTATGCGAATGGGTATTTCCATAGGTAAAAAGCACGGCAAAGCCGTGCAGAGAAACCGTATTAAACGCTTGCTTAGGGAAGCTTTTCGCGCGGTGCAGGGGGAGATGAAAGGCAAGTATTCTATCGTATTAGTGCCGAAAGTGAAGGACGAATATTCTTTTTGGAAATTCAAAGAAGATCTTCAATGGATAATACGCAAAGAAAAACTTTAAAATCAAGCTTTTTTCCGTCCCTTTTTCGTGAAAACAACAAATACTTACGGAAAAAAGTTTTTAAACCGTATATAAAAGCTTTTTGTATGCGTATGATTTTGTTTTATCAAAAACATTTATCCAAACGCACCTGTTTATACCGCCCTACCTGCTCTCAATATACGTTGGAAAGCATCAACAACAACGGCGTATTCTTAGGTATTTTACTCGGCGCATGGCGGATACTCCGCTGTAATCCTTTTTCGAAAGGCGGATACGACCCCGCTCCCGAACGGGTCGGGACTAAAAAATGGGTGCTATGAGCCAAGTAAAATTTGGAAGACCCGTCAAGGGTCAAGGGACTTACTTCGTCAGGAAGTCCAGAAACTCAGTTTCTGGTGGGGTGCAGGGGTGAAACCCCGCATTATCGGACTTAATGAAGCAACCGCAGGTTGCGCTATTTTCGTGGCTATGCCACGCAGTCGCCCGTTGGGCGAAATAGATTGTCGCAGTCGCTTACGCTCCTTCACAATGACACGATAACAGTCATTGCGAGCGAAACGAAGTGGAGCGCGGCAATCTAACGGAAAACTGCGTTTTCCTATTCAGGGTTCTATATTTCGCCTAACGGCGACTTTTGCCAAAGGGGCGTAAAGGCAAAGATATAAACGATAAAAATAATCTAAACGGATAATTAAAGAATGCAACTTTTTAATCTGATGGCGGAAACCATCACCATCTACGGGGAAACGTTTAACGTTTCTATTAACTGGATAGGTCAAATCATTCGCTGGCTGGTAAAAGGCGCGGGCGTTGGGTTTGGTATTATCCTTTTTACCTTGATTTTGAAGCTGATCGTCTTGCCTTTTGATATTAAGCAACGTTCTTCTATGCGTAAGCAAAATATTAAAATGAAAGAAAATCAGGAAAAAATGCAAAAACTGCAAAAGCAGTACGCCAACGATAAGGCTATGTATAATCAAAAGCTGATGGAGATGTATAAGGAAAGCGGGATTTCAATGTTTTCGTCTTGCTTGCCTATGATTTTATCGCTCGTCATCTTTATCGTTGCCATTAACGCGTTTAATTCCTATTCGCAATACGCCGCTATCGAAAACTATAACTCTATGGTAGACGCGTATACGACCCAACTCACCGAGTATACGGCGGAGATTGATAATAAAAATATTACCGTCGGGGAAGACGGGAACGGGAATAAATATTTTCTCGTGGACGAAGACGAAGAAGGCGTTTATATTTCCATTCAGGTAAATTACGACGAAAAGTATAAGGACGACCCCGCTTCGTATATTAAGACGCTCGATAATATGAGCGAAGTGAAAAAGTTCATAGTCAAAGAAAAAGAAACTTCCAAAGCGTTCCAAACGGAAGTAGACGCTCTTTTGGAAAAGAATAAGGATAACGCGGAATACACGGAAGCACTTGCTTGCAAAAAAGTATTGCAAGAACAGGCGCAAAAAGCCGTTGAAAAATGCTACGACAAAGACGTTTCCGGGAAAATGAGTTTCCTTTGGATTAAAAACGTTTGGCAGACGGATGCGGCGTACGCAAGCCCCGTGTTGAGCTTTTCTAAGTTCAGCGACGCGGCAAAGCAAGAAGATTTCGTGAATAAAAGCGGAAAAGAAGTTTCTTTTGCGAAAATCAATAAGAGTACTGATGCGTATAAAAAAGCAACCTATAACGAAGTGACGGCGAATTTATCCGAACATAAAGACGAAGCGAACGGGTATTTTATTCTCGTGGTGCTTTCTATCGGTACGATTTTGTTGCAACAATGGATTACGATGCGTTCGCAAAAAGAACAAAATCAATTCTCGTCGGTAGACGGGCAAGGCGCGTCGCAACAAAAAATGACAATGATTATTATGACGGTTATGTTTGCGTTTTTCTCGTTTATGTATAGCGCGGCGTTCTCGCTTTACATGATCGTCGGAAACCTTTGGTCGCTTGGCGAAACCGTTTCTATAAATAAAATCGTAGACGCGCGCGAAGCGAAAAAAGAAGAAAAAGCAATGCAAGAAAAATACAACAAACGTTTTCCCGGTCGCGCAAAACTCGCGGGCGAGAAAGGAAAAGATAAACAAAAGAAGGATAAAAAATCCGAGCAAAAAAGAAAATAAGCCCTAAATAAGGGACGGGAGATCGAGAGTATGAACTACAAAGAATTTACGGGTAAAACGGTCGAAGAAGCCGTTGAAAACGGGTTAAAAGAGCTTGGTATTGCGCGTGAAAACGCTCAAATCCGTATTTTGGAAGAAGGCAAGAAAAAGCTTTTCGGGTCGGTAAAAGCCCGTGTGGAAATTGCCGTGAAAAACGAAGAAACCATTGAAGCGGTTGAAGAAAAAACACAAACGGAAGAAACGCAAGCGGTGGCTGTTGAAAGTAAAGAAGCAACGGACGGTGAGCGTGCCGTAGCGTTTTTAGACGGGCTTTTTGAATTGCTTGAAATCACGGCTTGCACGGAGCTTGTTTCCGAAGGCAATAAAATAGAAATTAACGTGACGGCGGGAAATACGACGTCGATTATCGGCAAGCGCGGTGAAACGCTCGACGCTATTCAAACGCTTGCGGGCGCGGTGGCGAATATCGGCAGAGACGATTATAAGAGAGTGGTCGTTGACTGCGAAAATTACCGTGAAACGCGGGAAGGCACGTTAAAACGCCTTGCGGAAAACTTAGCGGCGAAAGCAACGCGTTTGCAAAAGAAAATTATGCTCGAACCTATGAACCCTTATGAAAGACGGATTATCCATTCCGCGCTTTCGGAAATCGAAGGCGTATCCACGCAAAGCGAAGGCAAAGAGCCGAACCGTTATATCGTGGTAATCCCTGATAATCTTGCCGACCCTGATGCGCCAGCAATTTCCGCGCGCAACGATCGCGGTGGCAGAAACGGCGGTCATAACCGTTCTTCTCGCGGTGGGTTTAATCGTGGCAACGATAAAAAGCCGTACGGCAATCGTGGCGGGAAAAAGCCCTATAACAACCGTCGCCGTGACGGCGGTTCGAACGAACAAACGGGTGGCACGACCATGAAAAAATCCGACTTCTTCGGCACGTTCTTAGGCAATAGCAAGGATAACCAAGACTAAGAAGTTAACAGTCAAGGGGAGTATTCCCTTGCGGATTGTAAAGGCAGAGCCTTTACGCCCCTTTGGGCGATTGTGCAATCAAAGATTGCAAGATAGCGCAACCTGCGGTTGCTTGACTTGGGCATAGAGATGCGGGGTTTCACCCCTGCACCCCACCAGAAAATGAGTTTCTGGACTTCCTATAATAAAAGGGGGATAATCCCCTTGACCCTTGTTTCCTTTAAACTTAAAAAAACGGAAGGTTTTCGGT
>JAEIGA010006870.1_pt1 | contig 17296 bp, 13 predicted proteins | sample 9270691 | NCBI WGS metagenome assembly JAEIGA01 (sample SAMN17057246, study PRJNA624740) | gut metagenome | biome: biome; isolation source: fecal sample | host: Bos grunniens | place: China: Xizang | collected 2019 | reverse complement strand
TAGCGTCCTGATAGCCCGGAATCTGCACTTTCTCGAAGAGGTTCACCTTCTGTGTGGTCTTCTTTCGTGCATTCTCCAGCAGGCTCAGCTTACGGTTGAGCAATTCGCGGCGTATAGCCGTCATTGCCATCTCTTTCAGCAGCTCGATACCGTCGGCAAACCATTTGGGCGAGTTGAACAAACTGAACGGGGCTACCGTAAAGCTCGCTTTCTCGAGTACAGGCACCTGAACTCCGGCTACCTTCTGCTTTCCGATGAGCAGTTCGCCGGTCTTTACGAGCGACGTATCAAACTCATTCCAAAGGGCAAACAAGGCACGGTACTGTTCAAGCTGCTCGGCATACTCCTCGTCATGCCTCTGCATCTCGGCCTTGCATCGCTTTACCTCGACACGCAATGCGCTCTCCTTGCTCTTGATGATGGGCAAGGTACGCACACGCATCTTGAGTTGCTTTTCAAGGTGCTGAAGTGATGTTTTGTTATATTGAAATGCAATCATTATGCTTTTCTGCTAATATATATAACCAGTTTCTTACTTTTTCCAATATGTATCGACAAGTTCCTGACGGATGTTGACCTCCTCGGGCTTGAAGTATTTTGAGAACAATCCCCATGTAACGTCAAGCATCTCTGTTGTGTTCAAGTTTACATCGATAGCCAGCAATTTGTCTGAATACTCCTTTGCAAACGACAATGTACGTTTGTCGTAGTCTGTAAGGTCGAAACCGTTCTCCATCTTTGTCTTTGCATTGGCTGCATCGGCATAAAGACGTACTGCGGCATTCATCACATGCGGGTGGTCTTTACGTGTCTTTTTACCCGATACGAGCTGTTTCAAACGTGACAATGAACGGAATGGGTCAACGATAACCTTACCGATATCGCTGTCGCGACGCAAGAACAACTGACCTTCAGTAATATAACCGGTGTTATCGGGAACAGCGTGTGTGATGTCACCACCCGAAAGTGTTGTAACAGCAATAATAGTGATTGAACCGCCCGAAGGGAACTGCACTGCCTTCTCGTAAATCTTTGCAAGGTCGGAATACAAAGAACCCGGCATTGAGTCCTTTGAAGGAATCTGGTCCATACGGTTTGATACGATAGAGAGTGCATCGGCATACATCGTCATGTCGGTAAGCAGAACAAGCACTTTCTGGTTCTTCTCTACAGCAAAGTATTCTGCGGCTGTAAGTGCCATATCCGGAATAAGCAGACGCTCAACGGCTGGGTCCTCTGTGGTGTTCATGAACGAGATGATACGGTCAAGAGCACCTGCATTGGTAAAGAGGTGTTTGAAGTAGAGGTAGTCGTCGTTTGTCATACCCATACCACCAAGAATAATCTTGTCGGTTTCGGCACGCATCGCAACGTTTGCCATAACCTGGTTGTAAGGTTGGTCGGGGTCTGCAAAGAATGGAATCTTCTGACCTGTCACAAGTGTGTTGTTTAGGTCGATACCTGCTATACCTGTCGCGATGAGCTCTGATGGTTGCTTACGACGTACGGGATTAACCGACGGACCGCCAATCTCAACCTCCTGTCCTTCAACGGCAGGACCACCGTCGATTGGGTCACCGTATGCGTTGAAGAAACGGCCTGCAAGCTGGTCGCTTACCTTGAGCGAAGGTGCCTTGCCCAAGAATACCACTTCGGCATCGGTCGGAATACCGCCTGTACCTTCGAATACCTGCAATGTTACCTCATCGCCCATAATCTTTACCACCTGTGCCAACTTGCCGTTTACTGTTGCAAGTTCGTCATAGCCGACACCTGTAGCCTTCAACGAGCATGTTGCCTTGGTGATAGAATTGATTTTTGTATATATTTTCTGAAATGCTTCTGTAGCCATAATTGTAGTCTTTAATCGTTAGACACCTGTTTTGTAGCAAGCAATTGCATGAGTTCTGCATAATAAGAACTGTACTTGTCGCTCTTGAACTCTGAATAGTTCATCTGCTTGCAGATGTTGATTACCTTCTTGAAGAAGTCTGTTACCTCCTGGAAGTTCTCAAAATCATATTCTGCACGACAGATGTCGGTTACGATGCTCAAAATCTCCTGCTGACGCTCAAGCGGAGTAACGGCATCTACTTCGTCGAATGCATCCTGCTGAAGAACAACAAAGTCGATAAGTTCCGATTTCCAGAATGTTACGTGATAGTCAACAGGCACACCGTCGTCACCAAGGATATTTATCTGCTCTGCAATCTCCTTACCGCGCAACAGGCGTGTTTTAGCCTCATTTACCATTGACAACCAACCATCGCCGATACGCTCTGAGATAAAGCTTTCAAATTCGGGATACTCGATATATTTAGAATATGAGTCGATTGGGTTTACCGCAGGGTAACGCTTCTTGTCGGCACGGTCCTGCTCAAGAGCATAGAAACAACGTGCTACTTTCTTGGTATTCTCGGTCACAGGTTCTTTAAGGTTACCTCCGGCAGGTGATACTGTTCCGATGAAAGTAATAGAACCTGCCTCGCCGTTGTTCAGATATACATAACCTGCACGGCTGTAGAAGTTCGCGATGATTGATGATATATCCATTGGGAACGCATCGGGGCCGGGAAGTTCCTCCATACGGTTAGACATCTCACGCAACGCCTGTGCCCAACGTGATGTGGAGTCCGCCATAAGCAACACTCTCAATCCCATTGCACGGTAGTATTCTGCAATTGTCATAGCTGTATAAACCGATGCTTCACGTGCTGCAACAGGCATGTTCGATGTGTTTGCGATGATAATTGTACGCTCCATCAACTTACGTCCTGTATGTGGGTCGATAAGTTCCGGGAATTCTGTAAAGATTTCCACAACCTCATTGGCACGCTCACCGCAGGCGGCAATGATAACGATGTCAGCCTCTGCCTGCTTTGAGATAGCATGCTGAAGCACGGTCTTACCTGTACCGAACGGGCCGGGGATAAATCCTGTACCACCCTCTACGATAGGGTTCAATGTATCGATTGTACGTACACCGGTCTCGAGCAATTTGAATGGACGTGGCTTCTCCTTGTAATCGTCCATAGCCACACGTACGGGCCATTTCTGAATCATGTTAAGCTCGCGTTCCTCGCCATCGGCATTTGCGATAACAGCTATGGTATCGGTAATCTTGTACTCTCCGGCTGCAACGATAGACTTAACGGTCCATGTGCCTTTCAAGCCGAAAGGAGCCATAATCTTCAAAGGCTGATGATTCTCCTCTACACTACCCAACCATGCTGCTGCACCGACAACGTCGCCGGCCTTTGCAATGGGATCGAAGTGCCATAGTTTATCCTCATCGAGAGGATTTGTATAATCACCGCGTTTCAGGAACACACCTTCCATCTTGTCGAGGTCGTTCTGCAAACCGTCATAGTTCTTTGAAAGCATACCAGGTGCCAATGATACCTCAAGCATGTGGCCTGTAAATTCAGCCTCTTCGCCAATTCTCAAACGGCGTGTACTCTCGAATACCTGAACATACACTTTGGCTCCGTTAATTTTGATGACCTCTGCCATAAGACGGTCACCACCGGTCTTGATATAGCAAATCTCATTCTGTGCCACAGGGCCGTCAACAGCCAAGAGCACCATATTTGCTATAACGCCGGTTACTTTTCCTTTTGTCGCCATATCTATATATTTATTTATTTTATTTACAACTCAACGGACTTGTTGTCCATACCACTCTTCAATTCCGCTATCATTTCGTTATAGCGTTGCATACCTTTGTCTGCATCGAGCTTTGCCCAACGCTCAATAATGCTCAGCTTTACCAAAAAGACAAAAAGTCTCTCAACAGAGAAGTAGTTGAATACAGAATTGTCTTCAAGCCATTTCCAACGGATGTCATCGAGCAGACGTTCACGCTCCAGCAAACGGCTGTTCTCGCTCAGACGCTGCACGCTTTCGAAGTAATCGAGTGCTCCGGTCAAGCCGAAATCACGCGCACCCGATGTGCGGAGTGCTTCTGCAATTTCTCCGTCACCGATAACGGCTTCTGCTATATTCATCTTGTATTTACGTGCAGAGAATGCCACCAAAATGTTGTTTACATTACGGTTGAATGTAAACCAGCCTGCAACAAAACCGTTGCTGCACTTTGTTGCGTAGTCATAGTAGTACGCGCTCAGTACATCTTCCCATATTACATTTGCATTGTTGTCGTTTGAGACATAATATTCAACGAAACGATAAATATAGGAAGGAATGCCTTTGATTGGGGTGTCTCCATTCTTTGCGGAAAGGATGATTTCTTCCAATTCCTCACGTGTATAACAGCCATACTGCAAAATGTTTGCATCCTCGCCGTTACGCAGGATGTTCAGTATATTGGCGTTGTCACGTTCAAGGAAAAAGAGAGCGACACAAGCAGCATCTGCAGCCGACAGTTCCGGATATATATCCTCCTTAAAACGTTCAACGGTATATGTTACCTTGCTGCCGTCAAAGGCAACGTCGGGCATACCCGCAACCAAGCAATAGTAGTTGCTCATCGATTAAGAAAATAAGAGTTCTACCATCTGAGGGCGCAAGAATGCTTTAAAGAAAGCTTCGAATTCGCCCTCGCCGAAATTAACCTTGTATGAACCATCTGCAGGCGCAATTGAGAATGATGTCTTTATGCCGTTTACCTGCTTTATCTCAACGCTCTTATCAAGGAGTGCTTTAGCATTCTTAGCAAAGTATGCTTTGAGTTCCTCTGCTTCTGCTGTCGAGATAACAATCTGTTCGTTGGCACTCCAACGTTCTGCAATCTTAACAAGAAGAGCCTTTATTGTGTCGCCGGCAAGAGCCTCTTTAACAGCTCCTTTTACGACAGCATCGGTAATAATATCTGTAGCTTCAGACTTGAGCGCACCTACAGCCTGTGCACCATAAAGTTTGATTTCAGAACGTGTGTTTGCATCAAGTTCCGCCGCTTTCTTTTGTGCACCGGCGATGATTGCATCAGCCTGTTGCTGTGCTTCCTTAATAATATCTGCAGCTTTTGCCTTTGCCTCTGCAATAAGGCGGTCTGCCTCTACCTTACCTTTCTCTACACCTTCGGCATAGATTTTTTCGGTCAACTCCTGAATTTTATTTTCCATATTATGTATGATGTTTTAAAATTTTCAATTAAAAACAGTATGGTACACCATTAAAGGTGTATGCAAAAATATAAAAAAAGCAAAAGGATATTCATTCCAAAATGATGACAAAAACAGCCTCATTCGGTCTTGTAATTCCTAATTTTACAAAATTACAACATTTTATTCAATTATCATTATCATTTTTTTTGAAAGTTTAATAATACGATTAAATTTCTTTAAAAGAAACACAACATTTGTTTGTTAAATAACATTAAGGAAGCAACATCTTTAATCCATTTATATACTCACACTTGTTTTATATAAAAAAGTTATGGACAAGATGTTGATTGAAAAAGCTCTCGAATATCATTCCGAGGGCAAGGCGGGCAAGATAGAGGTCCAACCAAGCAAAGGTGCAGATACTCCAGAAAAGTTGTCGCTTGCTTACTCTCCCGGAGTTGCAGCACCTGCAATGGAGATAGACAAAGAGAGATGGAAAGCGTATAGATATACCAACAAAGGCAACCTTGTTGCTGTCATTTCCAATGGAAGTGCCGTTCTGGGACTTGGCAATATAGGTGCATTGGCTTCAAAACCGGTAATGGAAGGCAAATCCATGTTGTTTAAATTGTATGCAGACATTGACGCTTTTGACATTGAATTAAGCGATGAAGATCCCGAACGTTTGATAGCAACCATACAAGCTTTGTCGCCCACGTTCGGTGGTATTAACCTTGAAGACATCAAGGCTCCGGAATGTTTTTATATCGAAGAACGTTTACGCTCGTTGCTCGACATACCAGTATTGCATGATGACCAACACGGCACTGCAGCGACAGTAGCCGCTGCCCTCATCAACGCTTGTGAAATAACGAATAAAAAAACAGAAGACATCAAATGTGTAATATGTGGAGCCGGTTCCGCCGGTATATCTACAGCAAGGACATTGCTTACTTTTGGGCTTGCCAGAGAACATCTGACAATGATTGACAGCAAAGGAGTGATAACAGAAAAACGAACCGATATTGATAATTATAAAAAGGATTTTGTATCGTTACGTAATATAACAACCTTTACCGATGCCATGCGTAACGCAGATGTCTTTATAGGGCTTTCCAAAGGTAACATTCTGAATGATGATGCAGTGATGTCAATGAGCAAGAATCCCATAATATTCGCTTTAGCAAACCCTATACCCGAAATAGATTATGAGAGAGTTAAAAATATACGTCCTGATGCCGTTGTAGCAACCGGACTTAGCAACTACCCTAACCAGATAAATAATGTTTTGGCTTTCCCTTATCTCTTTCGAGGCGCACTCGATACTTTGTCCACAACCATAAACGAGCAGATGATTATAGCTGCAGCATATTCCATTGCCGGGATTGCCCGAAAAGAGACACCCGAAGAGGTGGAAGAACGATACAAACGCAAGCTTTCCTTCGGAAGAGAATATCTTGTGCCGACACCGGGCGACCCTCGTCTTATAACTGAAGTCTCTATGGCTGTAGCAAAAGCAGCGATGGAAAGCGGTGTTGCAAGACGTCAAATCGTATCATTCAAAGAATACGCAGAATCCCTATTACAGCGCATAGACAATGAAAATTATTTTGTACGGGAAAGAATACATCGTAAGAACACAAAAAGAATAAATATCAACAATTGTTCCAGAGAGCATGAATTCTAAATATTTTAATCCATGACAAAAGAAGAAAAAGAACTTATAGATGCCATAACCCGTGACAGAGGATTGGGCATGACGCCTATTGAGGAACTCTCTCTGCTGGGGTTCTATGAAGCCAAGATTGTCACTGTCATTGAGACGAGTTACGAGGATTTCAAGGTTGAACCCGGCGGAGAGTTTACAGCTCTTGACGAGATTTGGGAAATAGTAAACAATGATGCGAGGAAAACCATAAAGGATTGGAACGATGTTGAAGAATATGAGTTCTATGAAGATGCAGAAGAGTATAAGGAACTGACAGAACTATTGAAAATAAACAACGACCGAAGAAAATATTTTGCATAAAAAAGAGTCGGATTATCCTATCATTTACTAACTTTGTAGTCTCGCATAAGAATGCGACTTAATTATATTAATCGTAAAATTATTTTTATATGGTACAAAGTTGGTTTGAATGTAAGGTTACATACGAACGTGCAGGAGAAAAAGGTCTTAACACAAAGGTAAACGAGGTTTATCTTGTACAAGGATTCACATTTACCGAAATAGAAAAACATCTGACTCAAGAATTGCAGCCTCAGGTTACAGGTGAGTTCAATATAAACAAAATGGAACGCACAAAGTACAACGAGTTGGTTGACAGCAACAGCGAAAACGCCGACAAGTGGTTCAAGTGCAAAATTTCTATGATAACCATAGATGAAGTTTCTGCAAAGGAGAAGAAATCATCGGTTGTAATTCTGGTAAAAGCCGAAGATGTTAAAGATGCTGTAAAGAATCTTACAAAGCATATGGAAGATTCAATCATGGATTACGACCTTGTTTCTGTCAACGAGAGCGCGATTGTGGATATATTCCATTATGAAGGCTGATAGAATAGCAGAACAGATAAAGAACATAAGCGATACCCTGCCTTGCGGGGTAACGCTTATTGCTGTATCCAAATACCACCCTGCAGAAGCTATTATGCAGGCATACGAAGCCGGACAACGCGAGTTCGGAGAAAGCAAGGCGCAGGACCTTGTAAAAAAGCACGATGTATTGCCGACCGATATAAAATGGCACTTCATAGGACATCTGCAAAGCAACAAAATCAAATACATTGCACCTTTTGTATATCTTATCCACAGCATCGACAGCTATAAGCTGTTGCAGGAGGTGAACAGGCACGGAGAAAAGCACTGCAGGAAAATAGGTTGCCTGTTGCAGATACATATAGCACAGGAAGAGACCAAGTTCGGCTTTACACCAGAAGAGTGTATGGCCATGCTTGCCGCCGGCGAGTGGCGCACATTAGAGAATGTGGAAATACGCGGTATAATGTGTATGGCCAGCAATACCGAAGATGAAAATCAGATAGCAAAAGAGTTTGCAGAAGTGCAGAAACTCTTTAATGATGTAAAAGCAAATTTCTTTGCCGGGAATGACAACTTCAACATTCTGTCGGCCGGAATGAGCGACGACTACCCTATTGCCATAAATTATGGCAGCACTCACATCAGAGTAGGCTCGAAAATCTTTAATGATTAAGGTTTTCAGACTTTCTTTTCCCCATAAAGATATGCATAAACGGTATTAGATATAATACTGCAGATATTATATCTACTTCGTAGCCTGTAAGCCCACAGAGAGTGAAAAATCCGATATAATCTATCGATGCGACAATACCGGCTGCAGGAATCAAAGCCATCAAAGCCGGAACAGATTTTATACATGTGTTTCCTACAGAGCTTACCACGTCTATAGAGGAACGATAATTGCCATACATAAATCCGTAAACAAGTGCTACAATAAGCACACCAAAGAAAAGCAACATTGGAAGTCCGCTAATGAATGCAGACCTTTCAATCGTTCCTGTAACACCAAGAAGAAGATTCCACTCGGAGAATGTAAGCACATATAAGAGTAAAGAATATAACAGCAGAGCTGATATCGAGAACAACAGTGAACGAATCTCCATTTTTGTCAGCCTTTCTCTTTTAAGCATGTGAGATAACACACGGGTAATACCAGCACCTTGCAACAATCCCCAGGCTGTAATAAAGAGTAAAATACTACCCCATGCCACATTCTCGAGTGACGGCAAAGCATTTCGCATAGCCCAACGTATGCCTTCACTGCTGACCAATGAGGCAAAACCAAAATCGGCATTCATGAATGTCGATACAATGTCCGACAGCCAGGAGAAAAGCCACACTGCTACAAGCAAGAGCAGATACCCTATAACCGGATAATAATCTCTTCTGTTGTTATTCATCTGCTTCCAGGTTATCTATATCTATAATATGAAGTTCTATTGCGCGTACCACAAGTCTTGTGACATTTATACCACGTTGCTCACTCTCCGGGAAAAGGCGGGATATCAAATCGGCTTGACGCTTTTCCAAAGACTTGACACCAAAGGGCATTGTCTTGAGTGAAGCTATCATATCTTTTGTATAACCAAGTGCCAAATGACGTAGGAAACATTCGTCATATCGGTCAATTTCGTACTCCACAACAGACTTTCTTTGTTCTGTATCGCGCATAATAGCCTCTCGGAAACGTTCTACGATTTTTTCAAGTATAGGCTGGTTAAATACATTTTTTTTACCAGCCATAACACTGTATATTTCGTGTTTGGTCAACAACTCCCCAGTCTTGAGTGTTATTCCGTCGGCACCGGCATCGAGAACTTCAACCCATAGTTTCTCGTTCAGCAGCTCACCTGTAAACACAAGGACTTTCATCTGCGGGAAATTTGCCTTTACCCGCTTGCAAATATCAACACCGACAGTGGTAGAGCCGCCTAACCCCAAATCAAGCAACAACAATTCAGGTACATCTTTCTTTAACAAGGCTTCAAGTTCCTTATCATTTGATGCAACCCCTATAATCTCGGCTTCAGGTATTTCGGTACGAAAAATCTCTTCAGTACCTTTCAGTTCTAGTTTGGCGTCCTCAACTATTATAACTGTAAATTTGTTTTCCATAGATTTTCCTATTTGGGGAGTGTAAAGAGTATCACTGTTCCTGAAACATCGGAACGTGCCTCCATACGGCCTCCATGTTTACCTGTATAGTCTTCGTGTAATCTTACTATTTCTTTTGCAACAAGATATTCCATCGCATTCACTCCACCGGCATTATCAATATTCCGTTTTGTAGGAGTGAACATTTCTGCGACTTCATCATTTGTTATATTGTAACGGTTATCAACAAACTCAACCATCACCGATTCTGCCGATTCCTCTGCACGCAATAACAGAGTTCCTTGCTTTTTAATCTTCAGTGCTACCGTGAATAACTGTTCAAAGAGATAATCAACAAGGTCTGCATCAACCATAACAATGCTTTTGCAATCTTCGCATACAACTTTTATATCAATACCTGCTTTACGTATCATACGTTCAGCATTTCTCTTGGCATTATTGAACAAATCATTAAGTTCAACTTTCTTGAACTTAAAACTTGTTCCGTCGAGCTCGCGTACTGCACAGTTGCAGAGAATTCCAAAAACAGAATTGTAATATTCCATCAATTCGCGCATATCAGCTATAGAAATCTTTTTGTCTTCAATCGAAACCAATACTTTTTCGGCAAGTTCCTTTATACGGCTGGGATAATACACCGTTTCATGCTTTATAACAGAGAGACAATTATCCATCACCATATTCTGTACATGCAAACGGTTTTCTTCGTATCGCATACGCTCAGTTTCCTCTTCAAGTTCTTCTATAGCCATATACCCGCTCACTACCCTTACTGCCGAATGGTATGCTACAGAAGCAAGATAGTTTGATATAAGTTCTATGCTTACTATCTCGTTTTCACTCAAAGGACGTTCTGTAATAATTCTAAGGATACCCACCGCTATACGTTCACCATTATGCATGGTATGCAATGGTATGATGCGTATCATACCGGAAGATAGAACAGCCGATTCTCCTGATTCAAGAATACTCTGCATATACATATCACTCTTGTCATGCACAGCCATAGCGGGAGTAAAAGCAATGACCTTTTCGGAGCCGTCAACTGTATTAAAGAGCATAGCAACCTCCTTTATACACATTGTTTCGCTGAGACAGGAGTATATTTCATTAACAAAATCTTGTATCAGTCCATTTATGGAACGTCTGCCATCTTTTGTCGTTACATTCAGCAAGCGAGTGTTCATTTCAAGAACAAGGCGTTCGTTTGTTTTTTCTATAACATTGTAGCGTATAAATGTTATTGTGTAATATACGAGTAACAGCAAAATCAAAAAACATGAAAATGCTATTACAACTTCGTAGTTGTTCTCAATCTGTTGTATTAATGAATAATAGTCGGCAATACCATTGTCTTCATGTACCAAGCGATACAATGTAGTATATATATGGTTGTTGTAGTTGTATGCATTCCAATTGTTGAGAGCCAATGATGCTACAGATATCTCATTGCGTATATCAAGTATGTTGTAATAAACATCCTCTTTCAAAGAATCAAGAAAAAGAGAATTACGCCACCACAATAGTTCCGCAGCAGTACCTGAAGAGAGCGAAAGTGTATCATCACCACAAATAGTTGTCGTATAATAAGAATTGAGTAAATCCAATGCCTCTTGTGCAACAACAAACGCATCATTATGGTTGCCATTGACATTGCACATGAATACAGAATCGGCATATTCATTTATTTGCTCAAATATGTACTCGTTTGCCGACATTTGCACGGGCAATAAAGATACCAGCAACAACAGGATGCGCAGAACACCCTTGGGAAGACGGAAAGAGAAACGGCTGCCAACACCTTTTGTGCTTGAAATATCGAACGAACATACTGAAAATATCGAACCACTCTTTCTGTATTTTTCAATAATACCCTTGCAGTTCATCAAGCCGAATCCGCCACCTTTACTTTTGGGCTTGAGCAATTCGTTGTCCTTACCTATAAGCGATGCGTCATAAACCTTTGAACCTAATATGCGTTCAATGTCCGTTTGGGACAATCCCACACCGGTATCTGTAACAGATATTTCCACAGAACCATCCCTCTCAACACTTTCAAGCACGACACTTCCTCCTGGTATCGTGAATTTTGCAGCATTATCCACCAATGTGTTTATCATGAAAAGTGTCAAGGCTTTATCTGCTTTAGCCACACAATCGGAAGGTTTGAGAATCAAACTTATTCCACGCGTATCAAAGAGCCGGCGATTCTTCTCCATTATGGCAAAGATATCAGCTATAGCAAAATTCTCAATACGCAAATTCACCTCACCCCGGCGAGTCTTTATCCAACGCTCGAGTATCAGATTCAAGTCATCGAGTTTGTCTGTAAGCTCCGAAATATAGTGCAATTTACGTTCTGTATCTTCGTTTGGTATATCTTCTGTAAGATTTTTAAGCTCATTTGATATACGATCCATAAAAGTACGCATGCTTGAGAGAATCGACACAGAAACTCTTTTTAAGATATTCTCGCGTTTGTGCTCAGCAAGATATATCTCCGAAGCTCGTTTCATCTCTTCAACTTTCTCACGTTCATCACTTATTTTCGACAAACGGATGCCCTCCTCTATTGCTACTGCAATATATGGCATAAGCATTAGTACCAAACTCTTTTTGTCGGTGTCAAGAGGCAATTCCGATGCAATAATCAGCTTGTCGCATTTTGTTGAATTTACATAACATATATCAAAACAATGCTGATTAGGAAGTTCGCTGTAGCATGACTCTTCTGATATTAAGAATTGTGTCTTTCCGGAAAAATCACCAAGAGTCTCATTAAGTAATTTTGAGATGGCATCCACAAGTTGTTGCTTGTTCTCAATATTGTTGGGTAAAGAAGAGAACAACAACCTGCATACCTTAAGCATTTTCTTACGTTGTGCAGATAATGTTTTCTCTCTCTTATGTCTGCGACGATGCACAAGGAAAAGTAATGATGACAACAAAATAAGCAAAGACAACGATATGAGAGCAGTAATTCTGAGGTCTGCAATATTATTCTCCAGTATGGATATACGGCTTTCCAAATGCTTGTTCAATCTTGTAGTACGCAAAATATTGAGATAGAGGTCGCGGTTTATGTACGAAGCCTCTTTATCACCCATGCCCGCATAGGCGCAACTTGCCTCACGGCATACACTTAAAAGACACTCGGGGATATGGTATATACCGGCATTCATATCCGTAACAAGAGATTCGGCTTCATTCATTCCGTACAGTAATGAATCCAAATCGTTTGAAGGAATATATGATTCTCTCTCTTTATAATATACAGAAATTTTGTCATATGCTTCAGACAGCAATGAGAGTGATTCTTCATACTTTTCGAGCCTTGTGTGGCAGGATGCTTGCACAGCCAAAGCCTCTATCATCATATATTCATCACCATAACGAGCAAATGCGTCTGTAGCATCTGAAGCAATAAGTGATGGCAACTCTTCAATTCCAGTATCTTTGGGTAATAAGAGAGTAACCTTGTCGGGAAACTCTTTTGCAAATATTTGCAACATGTTGCTGTCGCGTAACGATATGGCAAGCAATAGCCTGTAATTTGCTTCAAGCCACACGATATTGTTCCTTTCGGCAATAGCAAGCCCTGTCAACAATGAAGAAAGATATTTTTGTCTATCGGCAAAGTTCTTGGAAAGCATCATCCTTGCATACAGGCGTAAAGAAACATCTTCGACATTCTCAATGTTGCTTTCTAATTTTTCAAGAACCTTGCCACATTCGTTCTGCATGGCAAGGTTTGAGAAATAGCAAACGGAGACTATTGCAAATTCAACTTTGGCGCGATTAAAGCGTTCTTTGTCATCCAATGAGAGATAATCGTACTCCTCGTTTATGCGCTTTATTCTTGACAATGCACTCGACCTGTAATCAAAAAAGAGCCTGTTTGCCGACACGCGATAGCAGATTGTCATCAACCCCACATCGGCAACAAGACGTTCTATTTCACATAAGGATTTATCGCGAACCGTTCTGTATAGCTCTACGGAATGGTTATAGTCCATTTGCATCATTGCAGAATATGCCATAGCATTGTTCGCAACCATCTGCAGTTCATTATCATCGGCAGCCATGGAGAACAAATCCTTTGCCAATGAATCAAATGCCGCAATATCGGAATATCGCATAGCAGATAGTTCTGTATATAGCGAATCTGCACGATGATGATTTTCTCCATCATGCGAATGCTTGACACATGATGTCAGGAACAAGCACAGAATCAATATATACAATAATCGCCTTTGCATCCTATGTGATATATGTTATTCAAAAACGGAATGAACGGTTAGATAATAGTAGCAATTGAAGTTGTAGCAATCATATAATCATAATTAAAGCTTGCAACAACTATAAATGCATTTTTCATATATTTCAATTATATATTTCCGTACAGATAGTACCACCAATATGTTCGTCCGAAATGACGACGCAGATAGTTGGCACGAACAAAAATGTCTTCATGTTCTGCTTCCAATGCTTTGAATGCGTTGTAATGCTCCTGTACAGCAGAATTAATATTAACAGAATCGCCATTTATACTTGAATATAACACAAGTGCTTCCTGATAATGTTTAGGCAGATCCGTTGCGTCTGTTTCCGGATATAATATTTTTATATTATCTACAAATTCAACAATTTTTCTGTCAAGCAGTAATGCCGACAAATAATATTCTTTTGCAACAGGAGTGACTTTGTCGTTCTTTAACGCTCTTTTAAAAACATCCATAGCCTTTTCACCAGGCAACGGAGATGCGCCAATTAAAGCGAATACGCTGTCCGGCACAAGAGGCGAAACTTGTTCTTTTGCTGGGATAAGTCCCTCGGCTCCATAATACTGCGGATATTCAAATAGTTTTTCTCCGAGCATACCACCTTCAGAAAGTATATATGCTCTTTGTACAGTCAAGGAGTGTGATGCCACATTGGAGCGGTAACCAACCTTTAATGCGTTTTCTGTATCCCCTTTTTTGTAATATGATGTAACAAGAGCTTCTCTTTTAAAATTCTCTTCGTTATTCGAGAGAAAGCCTACCAAAGAAAAAAGAATAACAAATAGAATTAAATTTCGCCATATAATTCTGTTTGCGCTCATTGCGATATTCTTAATCTTCGCAAACAACATCCTGCGAAGAACAAAAGAGAATGCAGCATATGCAAAAATTCCAACAGCAAGAACAATTATCCATTTGAGATAATCAAATCCGCCAATATACAAAGAACGGTCAATGTCCGTGATAAAAGCCAGAATCAATGCCGAAGGCATAAACGAAAATGCAGTCCATTCCCGTTTAAAGCCGGTGAATCGGTTTAGCCACAGTGCAAAGAATGTTAAAAAGGCTGATATCACCCCACCTACAACATATGCATTATATTGCAGTTTTCCGGTCGCGACCTTTTCATACAAAAGTTCAAGCAATACGCTTTGGCTTTTGGCTACAAATAAAAATGAAAACACGGCAAAGAGGATGGCGCACAGCGCCATCACTACTCTTTGCAACCGTATCTCTTCCTTATTTCTCATTAATCTTGTTATTCTTTATTTTTCTTCAATACTAATGCTGTACGTGCAGGAATGTAAAGTTTCAGCCATCCTTTCTTGCGACGTGCATGAAGTTTGTCAAACATTGTAAAGTGTGTCTGTGTCTCATCGACATTTGCCTGACCGCCAAAGCGCTCCGCATCTGTATTGAGAACAATTTTATAAGAGCCCTCGGGAACCAGCAAGCCGTAGTCGGTAAATGAACGGTTATGGCTGAAGTTGAATACAAATATCAAATCCTTGCGCGAGAAGGCCAATACCTGGTCTCCATCGTTATGCCATATCTCCTGCACCGGGCGGTTCTGGAAATTACGTACATCACCTATGAGCTCTATCATCTCCTTGTCGAATTGGCCAAGAAGTGTGTAGTTGTAGTTTGGATTATCGACAAGGCTCCACTGACGACGTGCATATTTGTGGCTCCAGCCGTTGCCCTCGCGCGGGAAGTCAATCCATTCAGGATGTCCGAACTCATTACCCATAAAGTTGAGATAACCACCATTGATTGTTCCAAGCGTCATAAGACGTATCATCTTGTGCAGAGCAATACCGCGCGATACCATATAGGTCTCATCACCACGGTTGAAGTGCCAATACATATCGGCATCGATAAGGCGGAAGATAATAGTCTTGTCACCTACAAGTGCCTGGTCATGACTCTCGGCATAAGAAATTGTCTTTTCATCCTTTCGGCGGTTGGTAAGTTCCCAGAAGATCTCTGATGGTTTCCAATCCTCATCCTTGCGTTCCTTGATAATCTTTATCCAGAAATCGGGAATATTCATTGCCATACGATAGTCAAAACCATATCCACCATCTTCGATAGGTGCTGCTAATCCAGGCATGCCTGAAACCTCTTCGGCAATAGTTATTGCTTTTGGATTAAGTTGGTGGATAAGACGGTTTGCCAATGTAAGATAACATATAGCATCGCCATTCTGACCTAAATTATAATAATCTCCATAGTTGCAGAATGCCTCTCCGAGACCATGGCTGTAATATATCATTGAGGTTACACCATCGAAGCGGAAACCATCGAATTTAAACTCTTCGAGCCAATATTTGCAGTTCGAGAGCAAGAAGTGCACAACTTCATTCTTGCCGTAATCGAAGCAGAGCGAATCCCATGCGCTGTGAATACGCTTGTCATCGCCATAAAAGTATTGTGCAGGGTCGCCATCCAACAGACCAAGTCCTTCGTTTTCATTCTTTACCGCGTGTGAATGAACAAGGTCCATGATAACGGCTACGCCCATGCCATGCGCCGTATCTATGAGTTCTTTCAATTCTTCAGGAGTACCAAAGCGTGATGATGCAGCAAAGAAACTCGACACATGATAACCGAAACTTCCATAATAGGGATGCTCTTGTATCGCCATAATCTGTATGCAGTTGTATCCGTCTGCGGCAATACGTGGCAATACATTATCCTTGAATTCACGATATGTACCAACCTTTTCCTCCTCCTGCGCCATACCAATGTGGCACTCGTATATAAGCAATGGAGTACGTTTGGGAGTAAATTTCTTATTCTTGAATACATATTGCTCTTTCGGAGCCCAAACCTGCGCACTGAAAATCTTGGTAGCTTCGTCTTGTACAACTCTGCGTGCCCATGCCGGAATACGCTCACCACTGCCACCTTTCCAATAGACTTTCATTTTGAAGTGCTGACCATGTGTCATAGCCTTGAGTGGCATTTTGCGCTCCCACACTCCACCAGCTAGTTGTTTGAGCTCATACTGAGGTAACTCTTCCCAATTAGAAAAGTCACCAACAAGCACAATACGTGTCGCATTTGGAGCCCACTCACGGAAAACCCATCCTGTAGATGTTCGGTGAAGACCGAAATATAAATAGCCTGAGGCAAAATCCGACAATGTCTGACGACCATTTTTTGTCAGTTCTCTTTCTCTTTGCATAAAATAATTATGCCTGCCCTCGATACTCAAATTATAAGGAGCCAAATAAGGGTCGCGTTCTACAAGTTTTAACATGGCTTTTGTTTTTATGGTTGTTATTC
>JAEIGA010006869.1_pt1 | contig 17298 bp, 17 predicted proteins | sample 9270691 | NCBI WGS metagenome assembly JAEIGA01 (sample SAMN17057246, study PRJNA624740) | gut metagenome | biome: biome; isolation source: fecal sample | host: Bos grunniens | place: China: Xizang | collected 2019 | reverse complement strand
CTTTGATGTTGGCAGAATGCTGGGCGGAAGATAAGCAATAATTCACGGAAAGGAATCATTTATGAAAAACGCAATGCAAAAATGGATTTCTGTTATCACAATTCCTTGCCTGCTGACAGCAGTCTTAACCGGATGCGGCAGTAAGGCAGTTACTGAGGTCACGCAGACCCCTGTATTTTCCCAACAAGGAACACCCAATGGGGCAAAGGAGGTACCACAGCCAGCAGACATCCCGGAGGAAGATGTGCAGACACTGATCCGGGCCGGACTGGATGCAGTAGAGGAAGAAAGCGGTCTGTGGGAAATTTCTGATATTACAGATACAGGCATCATGATGCAGCTCATGCAGGGCCAGGGCGGCAGAAGAGAACGTCCGAAAGGTGGGAATTTTGATGGAGAACGCCCAGAAAACATGACACCTCCAGACGGAGAATTTGCAGAAAGACCCGATGGAGAAATGCCTGATGGAAGCATGCCTGAGTGGGATGGTAATAATTCCCCGAAAAACGCTTTCCCGGAGGGAGAAATGCCGGAAGGTGGCCAGGACCGTGGTGAAGGCGGCAGCCGACAGCCCGGTAACCGGGGCGGCAGAATATCTGACCTTGCTATTGTGATTTCCGGCACTGAGGACACCACTTTGGCGACAGAAAAAATTTTCGCTCAGATCCAGCTTGCTGCTGGGGAACTTGGGCTTAAGGCCAGCAGTATGAAACTGACCGAAGAACAGCAGTCTGTAATTGAAGTTCCAGATGGATATTCTGTGAAGATGGTCGTTTTGATCAGTGTACAAATACCGGAAATGGACGCAGGAGAAGCTGTAGGCTAACTGCCTCCCCAAAGGACGGTGAAGTACAATATGAAAAATAGTGATATTGGTGCTGGTTTTGAGTTCTCTGATCCTTGGATGGATGATGCTTCCGCGATTTGCAGATAGCGAAGCACTGGTAGAAAGTTGAGAACCGAATCGTTGAACAGTTCTCAAAGGATGAATTAGTTACGGTTTCCTATATTGAGGAACCTCCATCGGACATAGCAAAAGCCTTTATTCAGATCCAGTTTGAAGGATATGATACGTGTGCATGTATCTGGACCTCTACCACAAATACGTTATACATTGGTTTATACAATGTAGACACCGCTAAAGGCTATGCCTATTCTTTCAGTGATGGCGATGTCAGTGGAACATACACCTATTCCAATCTGACTGCGGAGTAAATTGTTTATGTGAGAAATATAAGCAGCAGGACAATCACTGATGGTACAATGCGGTATAATGTAGGATAACAATAAACCAACGGGAGGGGCATAGCCCCTCCTTTTTTTGAAAAGCATCAGATTTGGTTGCCAAATCTGATGCTTCTGGATTATACAAGTAAAGAGAAAAGATACGGTAGCAAGCACAGCAAGTGTAGCCACACTTGCGATTTTTTATATTTTCAGGCCCCTATCCCGAAAATGCAAAAATACTTGTTGGGTTATCCCAAACCCTTATGAGAAAAACGGAGGTATCGGCCATGGCAAACCGGAAACGGCCAATCATTTTACGCTGCCCGGTAACAGCAGAAGAAAGAAAACTAATTGAGCAGAAGATGGCTCAGCTCCCCACCCAGAGGATCGGTGCCTACCTTCGGAAAATGGCAATCGATGGTTATATCATTCAATGGGATACTGAGGATATAAAAGCATTTACCGGAGAACTGTCTGCCATTGGCCGGAACATCAATCAGATCGCCAAACGGGTCAATGCCGGAGGTTCTGTCTATCAGGCAGATATCCAGGAGATCCAGGAAAGACTGGAAGAAATATGGCAATTACAAAGACGCATCCTATTAAGTCTACCCTAAAGGCTGCCATAGCGTATATTTGCAATCCAGCCAAAACGGATGGGAAGTTGCTGGTCTCCACCTATGGCTGCACTGCAGAGACCGCGGATATTGAATTTGGATGGACACGCCGCCACGCCATTGATAAGGGCTATAACCTGGGCCGCCACCTGATACAAGCCTTCTTCCCCGGGGAGGTCTCCCCGGAGGAAGCCCATGAGATCGGTATGCAGCTCGCAAATGAGATCCTGGGCGACAAGTACGAATTTGTATTGACCACCCACGTTGACAAGGGGCATATCCATAACCACCTGATTTTCAATGCCGTCAGCTTCGTGGATCATAAGCACTATCACAGCAATAAGCGAAGCTATCACTTTATCCGCCGTACTAGCGACCGGCTGTGCCAGGAACATGGATTGTCCGTGATCGTCCCCGGTCAGGACAAGGGCAAAAGCTATATTGAGCATACCGCAGCCAAGGCCGGGACCAGCTATAAAGCAAGACTGAAAGCTGCTATTGACCGGCTGATCCCTGCCTGCAAGGATTTGGAGGATCTTCTTTCCCGCCTGCAACAAGAGGGCTATGAGATCAAGCGGGGCAAATATATTTCCTGTCGGGCATCCGACCAGGAAAGGTTTACCCGTCTGAAAACCCTGGGCATTGACTACACCGAGGAAGCGATCAGCTCCCGGATCGCCGGAGGCTCTCGGCCCTCCCGGAAGCCAAAGCAGCGTGACGACAGGATCAAGCTGCTCATGGATATCCAGAGCAAACAGGGCGCCGGGCTCCAGCATTGGGCGAAGCTGCAAAACTTGAAGGAGGCAGCCAAGACGGTCAACTTCCTTACAGAGCATAGGATCAGCTCCTATGAAGAACTGGAAAGAAAACTGGCCACGCTGACGGATACCAGGGACAGATCTCTTGCTTCCATCAAGGAAATAGAAAACAGAATGGCAAATCTTTTCCTGATCGACAAGTATGCCACTACCTACCGAAAGTACAAGCCCCTTTATGAAAAATACAAGAGATCCCCGGACAAGGAAAAATTCCTCCGGGGCTACGAAAGCAAGATCATTCTTTTTGAAGCTGCTGCCAAAGAATTGAAACGCCTGGGAGCCGTTCCCATTCCTTTTGCGGATCGTGTGGAGACTGAGCTTGCGGAATTAGCTGCCAGGAAAGAAACCCTGTACGCAGGATATAACGCATCGAAGCAGCAGCTCCGGGAGATGGAGACCATTAAGCAGAATATTGATTCTTTGTTTCCGGTCCAGAAAAAACAGGAACCGAAACGGTCCCATGAAATTGAATAACCGCATTGCGGATCACATAGATATTACTTTTCAGGAGGAACATAAAATGAGCGAAAGACCTGTAATCACCGTCATCGGGAAAATGCCCAATATGCAGAGCTGGTACGAGGAAAAATGCAAGCGGGCTCTGGAAGAACTGAGCCTACTGGCAGACACCATCCACCGTCCCGGCGAAGAACCGAAGCGGGGGTGGAAAAGCAAACAGGAAGAAATCGACACTCATCTGTTCAATGCTGTCCGTGCGGTGCTGATTGTCACCAATATGTCTTGTGGCCAGCGTAAGCCGGTACGCAGTGAAGACATTGGCCGCATCGTTGACGAAGGCTATGCCGGATATGAAAAGATCAAGGCGAAATTTCTGGAATAATCTGCGTTGTTCGTAGTTTGTTAGCGCCTTAAAAAATCGGTCTGATATAATGATAGTAAGGAAGGAGGTCATGCCTTATGACACGAGGCGAAGCAATCAAATATTTCGTTGTAAAAAGTGTTCTGCCCGCAACGGTCGCCCTGCTGCTGGTCTGCATCTTCAAATCCGCCTGCATGAAGGATGGAACACTGGATTATGTGTGGCTGTGGATCTTATGTGGGCTGCCTTTTGGACTGCATCGAATGTGTCTTTGGATCATTCCCGGTGGCAGATCCTTTGGCGGTGGAATTGCGGTTGCTGCTTTCGGTTTTATCGTTGGCGGTGTGATAGGCGGTTTCCTCCTGGTCTGGCGCCTGTTGGTGGCGGCATGGTATGTACCTCTGACAGCTTATCGTCTGATCGTTGCGTAAGGAGGAAACAAATATGGATAACAACAATGGCTGCTTGGTCTGCGGACAGGATATGATGCAATCGGACGGCTGCCGGGTGGCGGTCATATATCATTGTGGAGAACAGTATGTGCGTATCCCATTCCGGGGCTTTCATGGAGAACGCTGCGGAGACTGCAATGCACTTTCCGGTAAGTACCACCATTGGGGATGTGATTTGGAACGGTGCCCTGTGTGTGGTGGACAGCTCATAAGCTGCGAGTGCATGGACTTGGAGTGTCCGGTAATCATCAACAAAAAGAAACCTGGACGGAAAGCAACTGTCCGTTCACAACTGGATAAAGGATAAAAAAGGAGTGCAGTCCCCGGATAAGCCGTGAACTGCACTCTCTTTTTGACTTTATTTTGGAAGTATGCTAAAATATATAAATAATAGGTTTAGGCCAGCAGTGCTGGGGTCACAGGGTTTACCTATCATAGTTTTAGGGCTCATAGCCTATATCCTAATTGGAATATTACGCGACTACTTAAGTGAAGTCGATGAAAATTACAAGGAGGGGCTGCCTATGAAAACTAAAATGAAAAAAGTATTCGTTGCTACTGTAAAATCCATCCTAAATTCTGTATGGACTATGGGCGCTAATCTTCTGGCAGGGGCTCTGCTGACCTAAGCCTATTATCAATCAAGGAGGAAATATCATGGGAAACGATAAAGTAATCCACATTAACGCTCTTATTTTTCCGTATATTATGAAAGTGGCTCTGGCAAAACCGAACGCCGAAACAACTTCAAATAAAGGTTCTCACGATATTCTTTCAAAAATTAATCCTCCGGAAATTATGATTGATTTACCACGAGGTGTATATCTTCTGTATTTAAGGAAAATTGCAAGTGAACATAACGAGCCAGAATTTCGTCTGTTGGAGCAATATGCAAATGGTGCAGCATTTTCGGATGCTGATTATGAAGAATTGATAAACCTTATCATGACCCCCGTAAATCGCAGTTGGACACATTCAATTCAAGGGGATGTTTTTGGAGCATACGGTGTACAGGTAGAGAATGATGAGAATGGCAATATGAAGTTTGCTCTGATAGAAAATGCAATCCCTACAATTAAAGTCGAGACATGGGAGTGCATAATTCTTGATATTCTAAAGCAAGCTGCATCAGATATTATCGAGTGTTTTGATTTTGCATCCTTTTTTTCGAGGAAGAAACCGAATAGTAGCGATGAAGAAGGACTGAAATTTGATTTAGGGGCATGGAAATTTTCGGCAGATGTATCTGAACAAAGTTTAAGCAATGCGCTTCGTACAGCATTGATTTTTACACTTGTAAGCTACTGCTATGGTGATGCAAGAAATCAATATGGAAGTTTTTCTGAATTCTTTGATGCCGAATATTTTAAGCGCGTGTCGTTGATTTACGGGATATGGAGTAATAGAGGATCAAATGAAACCATTGAATACATTCCATTATATGACAGCTTTCATAACCTTGATGGCCTTGCAAAATCGAATTTAATCGATATCCTAAAGGCAGTTTTGGACGATCCAAACTTTGCGCTAGATGAAAAACAAACGCTTATAAATCGTTTGATTGATGGCGCTGGCGCTTTTCACAAGGGTATTAGCAGTGCAGATGCAGTGCTAGAGCAGAATTTGATTAAGCCCGTTTTCAATTATATACTTCTCAGAGAAAAAGCAAAAGAAACACTTTCTTCCGCAGAAATATTATTCTCTGAAGGTAAATACCATGACTGTGCAAATCGATGTTATTATGCAATGATGTTTACGCTTAAAGCTCTTTTGGAAAGAAAGGGGCTTTTGGCCGCATGGAAAACGGATGAACTAAAGGAAGCAGAGACACATAAATCCTTAGAAAACAGCTTTTCAAGTTTGGTATCACAAGGAATACTAGATGCAACTGATCAGATAAACTTTGACTTTGTTAAGGAGCATCGTTGGAAATGTGATTACTCGATATACAGATTTGATAAAACTGATGCAGATAGCTGCTTGAAAAAGGCACAGGCATTTTATACAAAAGCCGAAACTCTAACTACATAAAAATAGCGGGAGTACAGCCCTCGGACGAATCCAGGGAACTGTACTCCCGCTATTGTTTATTTAGGGTGGAAAATCAAGGATTTTTGCCTCTGTATGCTATGTAATTTGTGGGATGATAAATCATAAGGGGCTGGTTCTGAAAAGCCGATACAGAGGAAAGAAAGCTGAATTTTCAACCTTTATCGCTACATTTTTTTGCACGCCGGGAAAGATACTGGGGACAGGAAACCAAATCCGCCCGGAAACTCTGCTTGCAGGGATGTGCACAGGTCTTACAGATCCAGTGATACTGGCGTTTGCCATTGCTGCCCAGGAAAAAGCTCCAATCCCAACGCCACAGCTTGCTCCGGCTCATGGTTCACTCCGTTCCGGTGTATCCCTTCCAGTGCGTTTTCCTACGGGAGGCTTCTGCTGGGCACATTCCTTCTTTGCTGCTTCCAGTCGGTCCCGGATGGAAGTTTTCCCTTGGGGCTCGTCCCTGCGGCCATTATTGATAACCCCGTCGATCATCCCATAATCGTCCTCAATGGTCATTTCCGGCGTCCGCAACGAATTTTCTTTTTCCTGGGGCTGGTGGGGATTCAGGAATTGGGGTACCTCCGTAAAACCAATGGTATCACAGTAATGAGCAGTATCTTTGCCATATTCCCGCAGAACGATCACATCGGACATAGACAGAGAGTATCCATGATAATCCTCCGGATGATTCACATTCAGATCCCGGTAAATGGTTTCCAGAGTTTCACCAGGGGTGAACGGTCCGGCATAGACCAGCTCATAGGTGGTAGGATCTACGGTTTTACCTGCAGCATACAGCCTGTCCAGGGCTTCAAAGCGCAGAAGGTGGTTTTCCTCCGTATGTCTCAGCTGATACACCATATAGGTGCCAATACCACGGTCTTTTTCAAATTCGTCCAGCCTGCGGATCGTATCCGCCGTTGCCTCCGGCTGCTTGAAATTCAGAAGCTGGGTTTTGAACAGGTAGGTTTCACCCTCCATGATCCGGGCGGCAATGATCTCCTGCTGATAATCTGCCCTGGGGAAGGTATGGACATACCCCTGGATATAGTCACGGCACAGCCGGTCAATATCTACTGCCAATTCTTTTGCCGTAGCCTGCTGTTCCCGCTTCCGAATCTCGGCATTGACCACCGCAAAGGTCCTGGTGCCGTTACCCATGATATGATAGCGGCCATCCTCGGAATTGTGGTGGACACCGTAATCGGCTGCCTCCATCTGTTCTTTGGATAAGGAAGTCAGACTGAAACTACCCCGCGGTGTCTGCACTTTTTCACCGGTCAAGTGGTCGTCCGGCTGATCCTGCAATAACTGGGCCTGCTGGATAATATCTTCCGGGGTCTGAACATAGGCAGCGGCTTCCGCAGCATATTCCTGTTCCGCTTTTACGGCGAAGTCAAGCATTACTTCCACACGGGAAGGAGCGGGATTCTGGATGGCTTCCCGCAGAGCGTCGGTGTCGATATCCAAAAATTCTTCATAGCCGGTCATTTCCTTGTAGTTGGCTACCCGGTTAGGAAGATAATCCCCCTCCACCTGACCCAGGGTGGCAAGCCGGTGGTCAATGGCGGCGATTTTGCCGTCAAAGAGATTATCATGGAGCGCCTGCTTCGCTGCCACTTCGTCGGGATTCTCAGCAGCATAGACAGGATCTTGCTGCCGGAAAAATTCATCCAGATCAAAGGCAAGATCCTTCACCCATTCACTCCGTTTCTCGTCGGTCAGCTCTGTTTCAAAACTCATAACCCGGTATTCCTCCGGGATATCCTCCCGGTCGCCGTTGTAAAACTCTACGAACCGGCTGCCGCTGTCACGGACATAGCCAAGGTCCGTATATTCACCACCTTCGCTGATGCGTACATCCCTACCATAGGCTTCATAGTCGATATAGCCTCTCAGATAGTCCGGGATTTGGAGAACATCTATTTCCTCTAGGTAATACCGTCCCAGGTCATCGTCGTCATCGATATCGGAATAAACCTCATAGCAGTCTAAGTTTTCCGTCAGATTGATAAGATCCTGAATACCGCTGGTATGCTCGCCCACATTTAATGCAGCACAGAATTTATCATAATCGTACTGCATCATATCATCCAGCTTGGAGGCAAGGTAGTTCAGCTCGTCAATATTGGAATATTCACCTAGCTTATCATAGAGACCGTCCACATAGCAGTCATAGTCCGTAATGAACCATTCTTCATACGCGTATCCGAAATCGTCCTTTTCACCGATCCCGATACGCTTAAAAATTTCCTGCATTTTCTCCGGGGTGGTGGGAAATTTCACCCATTCACCTACAAGCTCACCTTCGTTGTATTTTCCCAGATTGGTAATGAAGGCGGCAAAGGGATAATCCTTGTTATACTCAAAATTGGGCATGGGACACCCCCTTACAGTTCCTGCTCAGAACGCCTATGGTGTCGTTCCTGGGAAGGCCGCTCCGTACATTCATTCTTTGCTGCTGTCAGCTTGTCCCGGATGGAAGGCTTCCGGTTGAGCTTGTCCTGGATCACCTGATCCCAGCACTGATCTCCCAGCGCCGGAGCATACTGAGGAACCTGAAACATAACGGTGCGGTTGCCTACCTGGGCATAGACTTCGATGGTCTGGAACCGCTGGGCGTATTTTTCAATCATATCCTCCGGCAAGGAAGTAAAGCAACCGTCTCCCAGACCCGCAATAACGAAAGTGCCAGGAACCACATCGTAGACCTGTCCACGGCCATCATATAAGGCCCGGTTCAGTTCCAGGCCCATGTTCCTGCCTTCATCATTGCAGATCAAGGCAACCTGGTCGGCAAAGGGATAGGTGGCAGCAATAGGCCCATCCACCGCAGCGGTCAGACCGTTCAGACCCGCCGGGATCTCTGCGGTGTAGGGTGGCTTTCGGGGCTCCACCACCAGAACGGTCATGGTCTCCTGGATATCCTTGCTGGGATCATAGCGGATCGCAGCCTTGTATTCTGCAAGCTCCTGGGGCAAAACATCGTGTTCCCTCTGTCCCAAATCGTCCAGCATGGCTTCAATGGCAGCGATTTTTCCGGCATACAGATCATCACAGATCAGTTCCTGCTTGATTTGTGCCTCCGGGAATTTGGCGGCATAGTCTTTGTCAAATTCCCGGAAGAACCGATCCAGAGACATAGCTAAGTCAATGGCTCGTTCCAGTCGTTCATCGTCGGTCAGCTCCGGGACAATGATCTTTTGAGTGACACGGTACTGCTCCGGGATCGTGGCTGGGTTGCCGTCATAGATTTCAACGAAAGTAGAGCCGGAGGGAGAAATATAACAGTTTTCGGCCAGTGTGCCATCCTCGCCGTCCGCAACAGATCTACCGAAACCTTCATAATCAATGTAATCTTCCAGCATTTCCAAAGTTGAGCGGTTATAAGAATGGCTGTCACGGTCAAAGAGAACATACCGGGCCAGATCATCATAGCTGTAAATTTCCGGCTCCACATCATAGCAATCCAGATTGTCGGTCAGATTGATTAGCTCTGGGACACTGTCACAATGTTTGTCGATCTCAATGAGAGACTGATAGGTTCCAATGGAAGCCGCATCCAATTCATCCAGCTTTGCAGCCAGATAGTTTAGTTCATCCAGACTGTTGCACTGCCAAACCGTTTCCCGGATACCGTAAACATTGCACTCCACATTTGTAATATTCCAATCGGAAGGACCAATTTCCAGTCGGGCGAACACATCCCGTAAATGGTCCGGCGTTGTGGGGAAAGATACCCATTCTCCGGTGGTTTTCTCATTGTCCAGCGGGGTGATATATACCTGGAAAGGTACATCTTCACCTACTCCGTAAAACTTCCGCATAGGTCAGACCTCCTTACTGCGCTGCTGTTTTTCGCTTTTTAGGGAACTCCATCTTGAATTTCACGAACTTGCCGCCAGTATCGTCCAGAACCACCGTTGCGTCGTAGGTGTCGCCCTTCTTTTCAGACCACATACCCTTGACTGCTGTGCGGCCTCGTTTCAGCAGATCCGCCGCCATTTTCTTTGTCAGCTCCTTCTTCCGGGAGGTCCAGAAACGGTCCTGCTTCCACAGAACGAAGCTGCAGGCCCGGTCGGAACAGGCAAAGTTTTTCTTGCCTTCATACACCGGCTTGCCGCAGCGGGGACAGCAGCCGATGATCTCCCTGTCAGGCACAAAGAGCTTCTGGCCTTCCTCGGAGATACCGGTATATTTTTTGACCAGCTCCCGGACCATATCACAGATCCCATCGGTGAAGGTATCCGGGTCTGCCTCGCCTCTGGCAATGGCGGTAAGCTGCTGCTCCCATTCAGCTGTCAGCATAGGAGAGGTCAGCGGTTCCGGAAGCACCGTGACCAGGTTGATACCGTCCTTGGTGGGGATTAGGGATTTACCCTTACGCTCCACAAAACCGGCTGCCACCAGCTTTTCGATGATAGCGGCCCTGGTTGCAGGGGTGCCCAGGCCTTTGCGTTCTGCATCTTCCGGCATATCCTCCTTACCTGCGGTCTCCATGGCAGAGAGCAAGGTATCTTCGGTGTAGGGCTTGGGTGGAGCGGTAAAACGCTCACAGATGGTCACTTTCACATCATGGAAGGTCTGACCCTGGATAAACTCCGGGAACTCGCCAGCGGCATCTTCATCCTCCGGTGCATCTTTCAGGGAGGAACGGAAAATACGGTGGATCTCCCGCCAGCCCTCCACAAAATCACGCTTGCCCTTTACGGTAAAGTCATAGCCGCCGCACTCAAAGGTGGCCGTGATCACATCATAGATATGGGGATTGGCAACTGCACACAGCAGCTTGCAGCAGACCAGCAGCAGAAGGTTTCGTTCCCCCACGGGAAGGATCTTCAGATTTGCTTTCTCAATCTCCATGGTTGGAATAATGGCATGGTGGTCCGTCACATCCTTATCGGAAATGGTCAGGGACACCAGAGGATAGAAATTTCCGCATGTATCAAAGGGAGGCAGCTTTGCCGCCAGATGGACAAGGACGGTTGCGGTTTCCTCCATATCCGCAGTCAGATACCGACTATCAGTACGGGGATAGGTCAGCAGCTTCTTTTCGTAGAGGGACTGGGCATATTCCAAAGTCTGCTTGGCCGTATAGCCGAAAATCCGGTTTGCTTCCCTCTGCAAGGTGGTCAGATCATAGAGCTTCGGGGGATTTTCCTTCTTCTGCTCCTTGGTCACAGATGCACAGACAACTTCGCTTTCAGAGCAATTCACCAATGCAGACTGCGCCTGGGAAAGGTGCTGGAACCGCTGGGACAGAACTTCGGTGCCGTTCAGATCCAGCTTCACATGATGGAATTTCTCCTTTTTGAATGTGGAGATCCTGTCCTCACGCTCCACCAGCATTGCCAGGGTAGGCGTCTGGACACGGCCTACATTCAGGGTGCGGTGGTACAGCACAGAGAACAGACGGGTGGCATTGATACCTACCAGCCAGTCGGCTTTCTGGCGGCACAGGGCACTATGGTACAGGGCATCATACTCGCTGCCGGGGCGCAGTTCCTTAAATCCTTCCCAGATGGCGCTGTCCTCCATGGACGAGATCCAGAGGCGTTCCACCGGCTTTGTGCATCCGGTCATGCCATATACCAGCCGGAAGATCAACTCACCCTCACGTCCGGCATCACAGGCATTGACGATGGAATCCACGTCCGTACGATTCATAAGGCTGCGGAGGTTGTGGTAGGCATCCTCCTTACCCGATGCCAGTACATAACGGAAGGGCTCCGGGAGGATGGGCAGATCATCATAACGCCACTTTTTATAGCGTTCATCGTAACTGGCCGCATCCATGGGAGATACCAGATGGCCCACACACCAGGAAACGATCAGACCGTTGCCCTCATAAAAGCCATCGGCCCTGGATGCTGCACCCAGGGCCGAAGCGATAGATTTTGCTACACTCGGTTTTTCTGCGATAATAAGTTTCAAATAATATCTCCTTGTCTTGATAATATTGATTTTCCCTCAAATTACATGTATAATCATCTTAACTTCTGTTTCGGAGGCATTTCTATGTTTAAGAAAAAATACGAAATCATCCAGGATGCCCCCGCTCCCATCTCGTGGGATACATATGCCCAGGAAAGTTATCGTGAATATCACGATCTTCTTCAAACACGTGGAAACGAGGAATCCGTTTTCCAGGATTTTTTCGAACGCCATCCTTCTTTTGTTCCTGGAGCATTTGAACTGTTTGGTACATCTGGGCACTATCCCCACACGCAGTCGCTTATTGCTGAACCTCAGCTCAATGGAGGTCTGTTTACTCGAATCCCCGACTTCATTTGGTTGGCTCAGGACAGTTTGTTTTTTACCCCCGTTTTAATTGAAATCGAAAAACCAAATAAGAAAACCTTTACCACCAATGGTGTGCAATCAGCTGAGTTCACGCAAGCCTTAGGGCAGATTGCTGAATGGAAGGCAATTCTCAGCGAGCCTGAAAATGTGTTGCAATTTTATAGGTGTTTTAATATTCCGGATTGGATCAGGAAAAAAACTTTTGCTCCCCAATATGGTCTGATTTTTGGAAGAAGATCCGAATTCGAAGCTGATCCTCTTTTGCTGAAGAAGCGCGCACAGCTTGTTCCGGATGATGTCAAACTAATTTCGTTTGATAGGTTAAGCCCCGATCCCAAGGGTAGTGATTTGTTGTGTACTACCTTATCAAAAGGGAAATACACGGTAAAAACCGTTCCTCCCACTTACAGATATTCTCCTGCGACTGCAGATAATTTTTCTGTTGTTTCTGGCTTTGATACCGCTATACGTCACATGGAAATGACCACTTCTGAACGCAAAGAATTCCTTGTAAGCCGATATGCCTATTGGAAGGAATATGGAGAAGCGGATCATAAGGGAATTCTCTGTCCGGCTGATCGAGAATAAAAATTGCCACCGCTAGGTGGCAATTTTTTTAGTCATTACCCTCATCGGACAGGTATTCTTCTTCATCCTCCAGATCGAAGTCATCAAAATCAGAAGGAATATTTTTTGCCTGCTTGGGTTTCATAACCAGGATATAGTAAGCGGCACCGCCGCCCAGACCAAGGATAAGCGCCAGGGAAAGAAGGGCGCCGGTGCTATTTTGCCCGGAAGGCTCTGCAGGTTCCGTGGGCTCTGGTGTTTTATCCTTGCCCACACACTTGCTCATGGTTGCCATGCAGATCTCACAGGAGGTGTTGATGGCACCAGCGGTGCATTTTTCGGTACAGGAACAGACAATGGGCGCTGTATGGGTCTGTTCTTCTTCAATCAGGGCCAGCAGATCCGCTTCGTCCACCTGATTCAGGAAGTGAACGGTATTTTTACCGCTATCAGCCCGGTCAATGATAATGTAGAAATAATGACCGCCCTTTGAGGTAACAGTAATAAACTGCTTGTCCGCTGCATCCTCACCGTGGATATCATCCACCAGGGTCATGTTGCCCTCCGGGGTCAGAACGTTGTCCGGGGTGGATTCTGTGGGAGGGGTTGTTTCCTCCACATAGGAATCTCCTTCGGGATCTTCTCCATAGGCAAAGGCGGTCACAGTGAGTGTGCTCATGCATATCACCATCAGCAGCAGAAAACTCAAAAGCCGGATGCGGTTACGCTTCATCGGCATAGCCCTCCATATTGTCGTCGGCATCTTCACTATCGGCACCGCTGTCTGTTGCCATCATATCCTCAGTCAGAGAGATCAGGCCGCTGGCATAGGCTTTCAGGAACATGGTCAGCTCCTTGCTGTCCATCTTCACTGCCTTGACCATCCGGACAATTTCCAGATTTTCTTCTTCCACAAGCTGTGCTTCCAGAGAGCGCAGCTTTTTCTGAAGTTCAGAGATCTTCTCCTTCGTTTTTTCAATATCCTTACGGATCTTATCAGTTGTTGCCAAGTTCAAAAAACTCCTTTCCGTATCGTTTTTTCCATGAGAAATTTCGTCCAAGGCCCTGTACAGTTTTGAGATTGGCCTGGGCGTTATCTTCCAGGGCGCAGGCACGCCGGAACAAATCCGGGTGCTGCTCCCGCAATGCAATGATTTCATGTTCTTTCATACTGGGACAGAAAAAACAGGAGGATTTTCCCGGCTGGGGCAGTCCTGCCGCCTCAATTGCCCGGATGCAATCCTCACGGTACCAGCCCCATTCCATCAAGGGATACCATTTGCTGTATTTGGGATCAGCCAGATCCCGCAGCAGCACCTTTTCGCTTCGGTGTTCCTCTCCGGCATCATAGCCCACGAATTTGACCACACGCCTGCCGCTGTTCCACACCTTCCTACAAGCAGGATGGTTGTTGCAAAACTTTTCCTGCGGTCCAATTTTGTGTTTCAGGGAACATTTCTTGTATCCGTAGGCAATAGAGGGAAGCGAACAGCTTTGCAGACATTCATCCTCTAAGGTCAGCCGCGTGCCGTCCTGGGTGTACTTGTAGACACGGGTAATTGGTGGCATCCCGTGGTTCTTCAGCCAGCGGTCCATGATATTCAGGTAGGCATAGGTATGGGGATGCTCCGCACCGGTGTCTGCAAAGAGGATCAGATCCACCGGGATACGGTGCTGATGCAGCCCAACAAGTAAGGCGGTGCTGTTGGCACCGCCTCCATAGGAAACAATATTCATGCCAGACTCCTTATCCATAAGGCGGTCTGGCGAAGGCATAGAAATGAGATTGCCAGTAGCTCGTGTTGATATCCACATAGCGGATTGGGTCGCCACAGTGTAGCATTTTGCCGCCTCCGGCATAGATACCCACATGGGAAATACCCGGTGTATCATAGGTGCCTACAAAGAAAATGAGATCGCCGGGCTGGGCATTGGAAGCGGATACCGGGGTACAGGCATTGAACAGTCCCTGGGCACTGGTTCTTCCCACATTCCAGACACCGCTTGCGGTCATAGACCAGCAGATGAAGCCGGAACAGTCGAAGGATGTGCTGGGATTGCTGCCGCCCCAGACATAGGGATAGCCAATGTATTTTTCTGCTTCTGTTATCAAAGCTGCAAAGGTGGTATCCTCCAGGGCTGAGGGTGGGATCTCATAGATGGTGGGCGGTGTAGTGTACTTTGACACATAAGAGCTGCCGGGAAACAGATCCTCCCGGTTGCCTAAAGTGCCCATGTAAGTTGCATACATAGAAAGGGTGTCCTCGCCCATGATCTCCACAGGGATGTGAGACAGGTCGTAGTTTTCCAGTTCCACGGTACAGATGTAGTAGGTATAGGGCACTTCATCCTCATACTCATATTCTTCCATTATGGGATCGCCCCAGATATCGTACAGGTATGCACCAGTTTCCGGGTCCTGAGCATGACGCTCTCCAATCAGAGTTTCTGTCCGGTACCGGGTTTCCGCTTCCACGGTCTCTGTCAGAATGTATTGCTTTGCAAACAGCATTTCCAAGTCGGATTGTACTTCCGCAGCGGTAAAGATACCTTCATGGAGGGCAGAGAGAATGGAAATCAGCACATAGGGATCATGCTCGATGGTATCCAGATCATAATGGTATTCATCGTAGGCATGGGTATGCTCGTAGGTGTCAAGGTACTCCTGCAGGTCTGCTTCCATTGCACAATAGGCTGCTTCTGCAGACATAATATCCGAATCCTCAGAAAGATAAGAGGAACTGAGAACGCTGCTGACACCGGAACCTGCCATCATGGAACAGGAGGACACACCGCCCAGCAGCATAACGATGATAGCTCCCAGACCCAGCGCCACGAACACACCCTTACTGTGATTCCTTACATAGAAAACAGCTTTTTTGACTGCTTCCTTCGTCCGGGCAGCAGCGGATCTTGCGGTAGCTGCCGTCGTCTGCGCTGTTTTCTCTGCCTGACGAGCCTGTTTGACATAATGCCTTTGGATACGTTTTTTCTGCAGGTAACGGGATAAGGGGTTGGAGGTTGCAAGACTGGGATCGTTCTGAACCGTTTTCTGATACAAAACCTCCGCATTGGCTTTATTCGCTGCCTGCTCCGCCTTGGCTACATCCCGCCAGGGCTTGGCCTCATGGTGATGGAGTGCCTGCCGCACCCGGCTTCCGGCATGAAGTACGCCTTGTTCCGCCAGTTCCTCGGTCTTGTGTCCTGCCTCCACACCCACATTTTCCTGCTCCACTTCGTGAACCTTGTTGTGGGCGGCAAGGGAAATCTCCTGAGCAGGACGGCCAAGAGGATTGTGCCGTAGCTTCCCATTGGGCTTTTTCTCCACTTCCTCAAAATGGATGGAGGTTTTACCTTTACCGGTGGCTTCATCGAATACTCGTTCCTTCACCTTTACAGTCTTGGTGGGGATCTTCGCCTTGGCAGCATCCAGCTTATCCGCTGCCCAGTCAGACCGTTCAATGTACTTACGAAGGGCAGGGTTAGCACGTTCCTCATCGGTAAATTGCATCCGGGAGGATGGACGCTGCCGGGCCTCGCTTCCGTTCTGGACAGTAGCCGTGTCCTTTCTGGCAGCCTTTCGCTCCCGGCGCCGGGCATGGACATGGGCAGCTTCTTTGACCGCGGTTTCCGAAAAGGATACCGTTTCCTCCTGGGAATTGAAATGGGTTTCTTCCTCACGGCCGCTGATGCGTTCCACTTCGCCGGTGGCAAGGTTTTCGGTGACCGCACCGTCATGGGTCATTTTCTGCGCTTTCTTTTCCGGCGCTTTCATTTCCTTCATGCGTCACCACCGGCCTTTCCATAGGGGCAGATATCCACACAGGCTCCGGTTTCAATAGCAGCGATATAGTGGAAGATAGGATATGCCTGGGGAGGGCTGACCGCGTTGCCAAGGGTTTTCAGCCGCAGGGCCCGACCATCCATGCGCTCCGTCATGCGTGGCACTCCTTCCGGCTCTCTGGACCAAAGGACACGTCCGTCCATCCCAGGGGGAATCCCATGAGCCATTCCACCCAATCGGGATTCAGGGCCATATTGTCCGTTTCCGGTTTTTCCATCTGAACTATCTGCGTTGACAGATTGGCACCCGGAGAAATGTTCCGAAATGCTGTTGGTTTCAGGGTGGAGCGGTAGCCCTCCGATGCTGCCGGTGTCAGGTAGAACACCGCTGCCGACAGGGACAGGCTCCAGATCGAACCACTCTTGTTCCTCTTGCGAAGAATCCCAGCTTCGGACAGGAATACATCCAGGTTTCGGGCGTCCCTGTTCGTACCCCAGTCGGAAGCAAGGGGCGTGGGAAACATCAGCCGCGAGGATAAAAGTTCGCTGGCGTTCATGCCACGCGCCGACGCCACAAGCCGGAAATACGAATGGGAGAACAGCGTATCCCGCTTTTGCCAGGTCAAAAATCGTTTTGTCGAGCCCCATATTGATGAAGCCAG
>JAEIGA010006868.1_pt1 | contig 17300 bp, 11 predicted proteins | sample 9270691 | NCBI WGS metagenome assembly JAEIGA01 (sample SAMN17057246, study PRJNA624740) | gut metagenome | biome: biome; isolation source: fecal sample | host: Bos grunniens | place: China: Xizang | collected 2019 | reverse complement strand
GGAAGCGAATCGGGGGCGGGTGAGAGATTCGGCATAGAGCATACTGCGGTATAACCGCCGCGCGCCGCCGCCTGCGTTCCGCTCTTTATCGTTTCTTTATAAGAAAAACCCGGCTCTCTGAGATGAACGTGAACATCACAGAAACCGGGAAAAATAACAACGTTATCAAAAACGGGAATGGGGGCAAGTGTGGATACGTCACCACAGAAAACAGAGAGAGAGGTGCCGTCAAAAAGAAAATCGGAGGGAGCGGTATTTTCAAAACCGTACATTTTCGCACCCTTAAGTAAAGCCTTCATTTTGATACCTCCGAATCAGTATATAAAACAGTATAGACTGTCTTTAATTTTCCGTAATATTATATCATATAGAAGTTATTATGTCAATAGAAAATAAAAGATTTTTATTATTTTTCAAAATAGGAAAATATAGGAAAAAGAATTTGAGTTTCTTTGTCTTTTGCGAGTGTTAATAAAGCTTTTTTGGGCGCCTTCCTTTTCTTCAATCGGTTGTAAAAACAAAAACGGCTTCAGTTGAAATTTGCGTTCATCTAAAGAGATAAAATTTTAAAAAACGCAAAAACGGCAGAGGAACGTTTTTGCCGCCCTCTGCCGAAATTGTTGATGAAATGCAAACTGTTATTTGCAAAATCAAGGATAAAACTGCATTTTTGAAGTTAAAAACTTTATTTTGCTTGTGTTTATTGATATTCACTTTAATATGATTTGATGCCGTTCTGTTAACGTGATTTGGATTTGCTTTGTTAACGTGATTTGATATTATTCTGTTAATACGGCTTCATATTATTCTGTGCGGAGCGCAACCACGGGGTCCTTCTTTGCAGCGCTTCTTGCGGGCATAACTCCCGAGAAGAGAGTGAGTATGATGCTCAGAAGCACGAGGATAATCGCGTGTGCCGGCTCGAGCATTGCAATGTTCGGGATACCGATAAGGCTTTGGACTATAGCGCTTGCAAGTGCGGATATTCCGTAGGTGACGAGAATTCCTATTAAGCCTGAGAGAAGTCCTATAATAAAGGTCTCTGCGGTGAAGAGCCTGCTGACGTCCTTCTTGCGTCCGCCGAGCGAGCGGATAACGCCTATCTCCTTAATTCTCTCAACTACCGAAACATAGGTTATAATACCTATCATAACGGTGGAAACGACAAGAGAGATTGAGGTGAACGCAATAAGCGCTGCGCTTACCACGTCAATCATACCGTTTATGAGGTTGATAACAAGCTCAAGAGTGTCGGTATAGGAGACGTCTGCTCTATCCTCGGCAGTTACAGTCACACCGTTAACGGTTATATCCTTATCGGAGTTCCACGCGTCAAGATAGTTTGTGACAAGGTCCTTCGAATCGAAGCTGATGGGATAAATGTTGATACTGTTCGGCACACTCTCGCCTCCGAGCATTCTCGAATCAAGAAGGACCTGCGAGGCAATAACCGAGGGGTCTATTGAGCCCATACCGCCCATACCGCCCATACCGCCTGAGCCGCCAGTACCGCCTGAGCCGCCGGTACCACTTGAGCCTCCTGAGCCGCCTGAGCCGCCCATACCGCCTCCGATGAACGAATCGACAAGGCTGCTTAAACCTGCTGTGGAGCTACCGACGAACGCGGTTGCTTCGCGGTTCTCACCGTCGTAGGTCGTGTAGGTGTATTTGTAATAAATGCCGTAATTAAGATTTTCGTTCAAGGGCATACTCTTTATGGGAGTGACTCTTGCATATTCGACTATCTCGGAGTTTGCGTTTACGTCGAGGACGTGCTGTGTTAGAGCCTCGGTGTAGTATATTCCCGACGAAAGACAGCCGTATGTTGTTGTTTCATTCGCATAAAGTATACCTACAACCTTGAGATTTACGCCATCCTCAGAGTTTATAGACGCTGCATCGTGAGCGTAGCTGAAGGGGTTGAGAGCGTTGCCGTTGTTCTTTGTGAACACTGCATCGTTCGGATAGTAGGTAAATGTTTTTGAAAGAAGCTCTTCGTGAGTGAAGTACTCTCTGTATGCACCCTCGCCCGAAAGCTCTTCGTCTGACACTTTTCTTACTATATTAAGAAACTCCTCCTGCGTATAGTAGCCGAGGCGCGCGAGAAGCAGGTCGGAGATTTCCTGGTTTCTGTTGAGCACGAGCATGACTTCGTCGTATTCGTCTGCGACTTCTCCTATTACGTCATACTGCTCCTTGATATAATCGGGGTTGTTGGGCGCCTGCTCAAATGAGGGTACCATAGGGATTATATAGTTCGCGTAATTTGCAAACTCGGTAGATTTAAGAATAGACGTATAAATCTCTGTGAGAGCAGAAATAGATATGCGCTTTGTGGTATCGCCGTCATTGAAGTCGGTGTATATGTTGTTGCTCATCTCGATGCCGTAGCCGAGAAGCATAGCGGCGTAGTATTCGCCGGGCATAGCCGTAACGTAATCTACGTAATCCTTGGTTATTTCATTTTTAATAACCATGCTTTCTATGTTTTTGTCGGTCTTTGCTATATACTCAATGAGCGAATCAATATAAACTTTGCCCGGCTCTTTAATAATATCCAGCTTATCGCCGGTGGACATAATATTTGTCATAGCCTCCAGGTCATACGTGGTTTCGCGGATAGAAACGGGATTTCCTGAGAGCATATCATCCTGCATTGATTTTACGTACCCCTTGATACCGGATGAGAACGCCAGAACGAGAGCTATACCGATAATGCCGATAGAGCCTGCAAATCCGACCATTGAAGTGCGTCCCTTTTTGGAAACGAGATTCTTTGCGGAAAGGCGGAAGGCGGTGAAAAATGACATTTTAGCCTTTTCTTTTTTCTTCAGCTTATCTGCCTTTTTCTTCTCTCGCTTTTCCTTGCGGGTGAGCTTGTTTGCCGCTCTTAATTCACTGCGGAATACGGGATTTGTGTCGTTCACGACCTTACCGTCGCGAAGGCTGATTATTCTGGTTGAGTATTGCTCGGCAAGCTCGGGGTTGTGCGTAACCATAATTACGAGGCGCTCGCCTGCAATCTCGCGGATAAGGTTCATTATCTGAACCGAGGTTTTTGTATCAAGCGCGCCCGTAGGCTCGTCGGCGAGCAGAATTTCGGGGTCGTTTACAAGTGCGCGTGCAATAGCTACTCTTTGACACTGACCGCCCGAAAGCTGATTCGGCTTTTTGTAGTACTGTCCTGAAAGCCCTACTCTGTCAAGCGCGCGCTTTGCTCTCTCGACACGCTCAGCGCGTCCGATGCCCGATATGGTGAGCGCAAGCTCAACGTTGCCAAGTACTGTCTGGTGGGGTATCAGGTTGTAGCTTTGGAAAATGAAACCTACTCTGTGGTTTCTGTACACGTCCCAATCTCTGTCCTTATACGACTTTGTGCTTCTGCCGTTGATAACGAGGTCGCCTGATGTGTAGTGGTCAAGTCCGCCGACAAGGTTAAGAAGGGTTGTTTTGCCGCAGCCAGACGGACCGAGAATAGACACGAACTCTCTGTCGCGGAAGGTGAGATTTACACCGCGAAGCGCGTGGACCGTCTCGGATGAGGTGACGTAATCCTTTTGAATATTCTTTAATTCCAGCATTGTTTTTCTTCTTTCTATTATGTATCAGTATAATTATAAACTAAAATTGTGAACTTTTACAGCATTTTTGTAAAAAAAAATAAAAATTTTCTTAAAAATAAATATGAAAATCAAGTTTTTGTAAAAAAACTAAAAATAGGTTATAATATCAATCCGCAAAAAATACAAAAGAAATGAGGTAAACTAAAAAATCAAATGTTAACCTTATGAGAGCAATACTCAAATCTATGTTTGACGATGCAAGAGAGGTTGGAATACTGAAAGACAATCCGTGCGCTTCTATCAGGCGGTTTTGCAGCGCGCAGCCGCAGATGAGAGTTTTTACAAAGCGCGAGCAGAGTGCAATAGAGAGGTATTGTGTAAGCGACGGCGGTTCGGAGTGCCTCGGCATTCTGATAGCTTTGTATACCGGTGTGAGAATAGGCGAGTTGCTTGCACTTCGGTGGTCGGATGTGGATTTGCGCGCGAGAATTATGCGTATAAAGAGGACAAAATATTATGCAAAGGACACGTCGGGACAGTGGTGCGAAATGTACGATACGCCAAAATCCAAAAGCTCGGAGAGGGAGATACCGATAGCTGCGCTTTTGTGTCAGCTTCTGTCAAGACACAAAAGGAAAAGTACGTGTGATAATGTTATAGCAGACGAAAACGGCAAAAGTCCAAATATAAGAAAATATCAGTACTTTTTTGCAAAAATGCAAACAAATATAGTCAAAAACCCGTTGAATTTTCACGCATTGCGCCACACGTTTGCGACGAGGGCTATGGAAGCAGGCGTAGATATTAAAACATTGAGCGAGCTGATGGGGTACAAGGACGCAACTCTTACGCTTAACAGATACAGTCCAGCCTTCTTGATACCAAGAAGAAAGCCGTTAATCTTATTGCAAGCTATATGGGCGCTGAATAGGTGCGATTCGTATTAGGTTTTTGCATATATGATGTAACGACTCTGTTCAAAATCAGCAGAAGTGTATAGAAAAAAGTCATAAGCTGCAGAAAGAAGAAAGAAATGTCAAGGCGTAGGAATAAAAAATATTAAAGATAAATTAAAAGCAAAATATACCGGAAAAAAGCGAATAAAAAAAGCAGACAGAAGGCTCTGTCCGCTCTAAAACTGTAAAATATAATAATATGTTATATGAAGAATGACAGTAAATACTTGTCAGACTGCCTCAAATTGTAAGATAATTTCCATATATACGCTATAACACAAATGTTAATAAATTGTTAATATGAACTTATAGCTATTGATTTTTGGAAACATTTGTGCTAGAATTGTCAATATCCATTAAAGATATTTAAAAATAATATGTAAAACTTATCGTATATTTTTCATATAACATATTATTATATTCATGTAGCATATTATTATAGCACACATGAATAACATATGTTCATTATAAATAATGCTGGTAAAATATGAAGGAGGGCGTTCTTTTGAGACCCACAGATGCGTTGGTTCCTATTGTTAGTTGTATTTGCGGCATAGCTGTAGTGATTTGCAGCATTTTCGCTATAAGCAGAGAAGTGTATTATGACGTAACAGACGAAGCGCCCGAAGCCGAAATAACAATAGACGAGGGTGAGATTAAGAGGATAGCTGTTGAGGCTCTTGCGCTGGCGCCCGGACAGATGAAAGAATACTCATTTTCGCTCGAGTGCAGAAGTACTGCGACGTACGTAGTAGCAATAAGCTTTGACGAGGTGTTTGACGGAGGACTTAAGGAGTACTTAAACGTCACGGTCAGACAGGGAGAAAAAACAGTTGCCTCAGGAGAACTAAAGACATTTTTGAAGGGCGAGGACGCTCTGACGTACGAGGTTGCACTCTCTGAGGGGCAAAGCACCGAATTTACGGTGAGCTACGTTATGCCGACAGAAGTTGGAAACGAAGCAATGGGAAGCACGGCAAAATTCGATATGTTAGTTTCATTAAATCAGAAAGGTATAAAGTCCTCATATGAGTAAAATGAAGAGAGCTTTGAGAATTACATTTACCGTTATAACGTACATATTTCTTTTTATGTGCGTTCTCGCCCTTTTTGTTGTTATCGGTTCGAGGGGTGCGGGTGACGGCGCTGTAAGTGTGTTTGGATACCAAATGCGCGTAGTAATATCCGAATCTATGGAAAAGTGTCCCGATACCGATGTGTCAGGCTTTGAAATTAAGGATATTCCCATAAAATCTATGGTATTTATAGAAGAAGTACCAAAAGACAAGGCTGAGGCGGACAGGTGGTATTCTTCGCTAAAAGTGGGGGACGTGCTTACTTTTAAGTACGTATATCAGAAGCAGGAGACGATAACTCACCGAATAACAGATATAAAAGAGGGCGAAAGTGGGGGATACACCATCACTCTTGAGGGCGACAACAAGGCGTCGGATTCTAAAACCCTCAGACAGAAAATAGACACCGAAGACGGCGAGGGACTTAACTACGTTATAGGAAAGGTGAAAGCCAAGAGCTATATTCTCGGAGTTGCGACCTGGGGCGTAAGGCAACCTCTCGGTATGCTTCTTATGATAATTTTGCCGTGTCTCGCCATTATGGTAATGGAGATTGTCAGAATTGTTAACGTTCTCGGTGCGGATAAAAAGCTCCGCGCTAAAAAAGAAAAGGAAAAGCAAGAGGAAAAGATAGAGGCTCTTGAGAGAATGATTTTTGAGCTTAAAATGAGGGAGGGCGCCGAGCATAAGGCGACAGAGACCTCAGAGAATTTAAATGCGGAGCGGGTTTTGGAAAACGCAAGTTCGGTGCAGCTCTCGGATAGCACTGAAACCGAGCAATAAGGCTGTTGATTAAAACCGATAAAGCGGGATTGCGCGGCGCAGGTATTCAAAAACAGGCTTGCCGGGACGGCTTCTCTACACAGGAGAGTGTTATTTTATTTAACACTTGCTGACCAAGTGTCTCTGTCGGTGTAACCGTTTTCAAGTTTATGAGCTTTATAAGCTTCATATAAATGCAAATATCTATTGGCGGAAATCAAAAATTAAATTCGCAAATACCTATTGCAAATTTTTAAAAAAGCATCGCTTAGAAAGGAGGAAAAAATGGGAAAAATCAAATCGTTGATAATCGCGTGTGCGACCTTGATTTTGTGCTTTGGAGTTGTGACTGCAAGTACATATGCGATATTCACAGACGGAGCTGTAGTTACACATCATCTTGTAGCGGGAACTCTCGATGTCACTCTTGAAAGAACTAAGCTTGAGCGAGTTGTTCTTGACAAGACCACGGGAGAGCTTGTTCTTGTTACCGATGATGAGGATGCGTCTTTTACCGATTCGCCCGATGCCAACATATTTGGTATTGAAAGCGAAGAGGTTGTGGTTCCCGGTACGAGATATACTGCGTATCTTTCGCTCGGAAACAACGGAAACGTTGCTTTTGATTATACCGTAAAGATTGTGGTACACGGCGATGAAAACGGCAATACCAATGCTCTGGCAGAGCAGATGGTGTTTATTGCCACCGAGGGCGGTGAGACGGTTGCTGAAAAAACTCTTGCTGAAATTAAAGAGGCGGGACTTGTTCTTTACAGCAGCGAAATGAACAATTTGTCCACCGAAAAAGAGTTCGCAATTTCAGTTGAATTCAGAGATATCACGGCAGACGGAGAAAACGATAGGGCGCAGAACCAAGAGGTTTACTTCGACCTTGTTGTTGAGGCTGTACAGAAGACTGTAACGGCTGAATAAGCGAATTTTGCAAACAATTATTTGTATTTCTGCGTATTTAACGCAGAATTTCGTCTCTTTTTGTTGATTTATTAGGAGAGAAAAATGAAAAAGAGAAATGTAATTATTTCCGCAGTGCTTACAATCGTTATGTGCGTAAGTATGATAAGCGGAGCTACCTTTGCGCTCTTTACAAGCGAGGATACGGTAAACATCGCGGTAAGCTCGGGTACTGTAAAGATGACTGCTTCGGTAGCAAATATCAAGACAACGTCACTTGATGATGCGCCCGATTTTGAGGGACGCGATGACGGAACATTTACCCAGGGCGGAAGTGCATCATTTGATGCAGAAACAGCAACACTTACCGTTGACAGAATTCTGCCCGGTGATAAGGTTACCCTTCAGCTTGTGGGCACAAACGAGAGCAATGTAAACGTTCTTTACCGCTACAGAGTTGCTTGCGTTGATGGCACAAAGCTTATGCAGGGCCTTGTTGTGACCATTAACGGTGAAGAGTACACCTCTATACATAGCTATAGATCGGCATGGGCTACTCTTACAAACGGAGCTGATATGGACGCTGTTAACATAAGCATAGAGCTTCCTGAGGATGCGGGCAACGAGTATCAGAGTCTTAACACCAAAATTGCTCTGACGGTAGAGGCTATTCAGGGAAATGCCGACGGCTCTGCGGAAGAGGAGATTATATTCTGGGACGGAACGGCTGACACTTCCTGGTATGATGAGGATAAAACAACCTTCTCGCTCGTTACAGAGGAAGAGTTTGCGGGCCTCATGGAGCTTGTCGATGCAGGTGAGACCTTTGAAAACAAAACCGTAAAGCTTGAGTCCGACGTTGACCTTAAGGCATACGACGCAAACGGAGAGCTTTTGTGCTTTGATCCCATAGGCTCGTACAGAAACGATCAGGCGTTCAAGGGTACCTTTGACGGAAACGGCAAAACCATAAAAAATCTTACACAGAACACATGGGCGCTTGATAACGGATATTACTATAGCGACTGCGGACTGGGTCTGTTCGGCGCCGTTGAGGACGCCCATATAAAGAACCTCACCGTTGACGGAGCAAACATTTCGGGCGAGTCGGCTATCTGCGGTATTATAGCGGGAGTTTCCGGTGGCGAAACAATTTTTGAAAATATTACGGTTACCAACTCAAAGGGTGCTGACTATCAGTACTATTCTGGCGGTATCGTAGGTTGGGCAAGCGGAAAGCAGCAGTTTATAGGCTGTACGGTAGGCTCAACCGTTGCGGTTGCTGCTCAGTGGGGAGATTTCGACAACTCCACGGGCGGTGTTATCGGTGGCTGCAGCGCAAGCTCGGAAATTTATATGAAGGACTGCAACGTTTCCTGCAGAATAGATGCCTACAACGACGTAACATCATCTTACCAGTGGTACGCTTATCGCCGTTGCGGTATGCTTATAGGTAACACGAACAGCACCGAAAAAGTTGACGGAAGAACCGTTGCGGCAGCTCCTCAGCTCGTATGTGAGAACGTTACCGTTACTTACGGCGAGTGGGCTGATTACACCTATTGCAAATTTGCCGGCACGTCATGGCCCTACGTAAGAGTTCAGGAGGGAACGTCTGCTTCGGCATATTCCAATCCGAGATACGGCGTAGCTACCGATGCCGAGGGCAATAAGGTTGTAGACGACAACCACGTACACAACGACGGCGAGGCTCACAACGAGCTTATCGTATTTGACCAGCTCTACGGAGGCGGTCAGGGTGTATACGGCGGCGCTGAACACGAGGGTGTAAAGGTCATTTACAACAATCCCTCGAAGCAGGTAAGCAGCGAAACAAATCAGTAATCTATTTGTGAAATGATGCGTTTTGAAAATTGCAAACGCGCTGAAATGCTATAAAATGCAAAGTATAAGTCACAATTTGCTCAAATAAAATGTGAAATTTCACTTTTGTATGAAATTTATTGGAGAAAAAATGAAAAGAAGAAATGTTATAATTTCCGCAGTGCTCACCATCGCTATGTGCGTGAGTATGATTGCGGGAGCAACCTATGCTATCTTTACCAGCGAGGATACGGTAAATATTGCTGTAAGCTCCGGTACTGTAAAGATGACGGCAAAGCTCGATTCGACATCTCTTGTTGCAACCTCTAGGGGAGCTGACGTTTATATGTCCGAGGCTACTGACGGCAAGGCTTATTTCGCTACAGGCGGATATGCTGAGGTTACGAGAGAGGGCGATATCAAGCTCGTGAACATAGTTCCCGGTGACGCTGTAACCGTAAATATCAACGTGGAAAATCTTTCCAGCGTTGACGTACAGTACAGAGTTGTTATGGGTTATACAGACGGCTCTGACGAGGCTATGAAATCTGCTCTCGTAGCTAACGCTAATATCGAGGGCTCATCCTACGCTATGAACGGCGGTGTTACCTTATGGAAGTATCTCGCGAGAGAAACTCAGCTTGAGGACGGCGTAATTGAGGTTACAGTTGAGCTTCCTTATTCTGCGGGCAACGAGGTTCAGAGCGAGCCCGGCGCCGAGAGAAGTGTCGGTATCGTTCTTTCGCTTCAGGCAGTACAGGGAAATGCTGACGTCGTTGACGAGTTTTCCGCTCAGGGCGGTAGCTCTGCCGAGACCTCTATGGACATCAACGGAACGCTCGGAGCGCTTGACAATGCCGACTTCACTTATCAGTGGAGCGGATACTCCAAGCTTACTACCAAGGGACAGTCCGGTGTAGGCGACATAGCTCCGAGCCACGCGAACAACATCACCCTTCTCGGATACGGCGCGGAAAATACGTACCTTGTATTTGACGGCTCGGGTGTAAGCGCTGTTGCAAACGCTAACGGCTCTCTCACCTTTAAGGATATGACTATCATAGACAACTCCGTATCCTATGCCGAGAGCGCCTGGGAGTTTACTTATCTTGAATTCGGCGGAGACCTTTATTTTGAGAACGTAACCTTTACCAGCGGTATTATGCTCGAAGCTGACAGCAACGCAACCTTCAAGAACTGCACGTTCATCACCGAGGAGGACAGCGTTTACGCCGCTTGGGTAAGCGACGGATCCGCAAGCTTTGAGAACTGTACCTTTAAGGGCACGCGCGGACTTAAGCTTGAGGAGAAGTACGGCACTGACGTAACCGAGGTTACTGTTGACGGTTGTACCTTCGAGCTCATCAGCAAGAAGCCCGGTATCGCAATCGGCTCCGGCAATGAAGGCAGCGCAGGCTTTGACGCTAAGGTTGTTATCAAGAACAGCACGTTCTACGGCTGTCAGGCAGGTGATGCTCTTGACGATGCAAGCAAGGGCGTTCCCTATATGTACGAGACCGATACTCTCGTTTCCGCATTTGATTTCGTAGAGGAAAACAACGAGATTGTTTTGGTTGACCTGTGGGACGGTACGGCGACTACCGACTGGTATGATGCTTCGGCGAGTGAGTTTGTACTCAACACCGCAGAGGAGCTTGCGGGATTTTCCAAGCTGGTTGCCGCAGGAAATACATTCAGCCGCAAGACAGTTAAGCTTGGCAAGAATATTGACCTTGCAGGCATTAAGTGGGAGCCTATCGGCCCCTCTTCGATGAAGTGCTTTTACGGCACGTTTGACGGTGACGGATACACAATCTACAACCTTAAGGTAGAGAAGGATTCCAGCTACGGCAACGGATTCTTTGGAAACCTTGTAGGCCCCGCCGTTGTTAAAAACGTAACGTTCGATGGTGCGCTCGTATCAAGATATGGCACAACGGATATCCAGAGCGGAAACATGTACGGCATCGTAGCGGGATACGCCTACGGCACCGTAACGCTCGAGAACGTACACGTAGTAGACTCTGCCATATCGGGCTACGGCAAGGTCGGTGCGCTCGTTGGCGGCGCGGCTGATCCCGGCGGAATAACCACGTTTAAGGATTGCACGGTTGTGAACACCGAAATTTTCGGAGTTTATAACGTAGGCGGTCTGTGCGGACTTTCGCAGAACGAAACCGTTGTGGAAAATTGCTCGGTTGATGCGACGTGGACTCCCGCAAATCCGGCTGAATACGAGAATATTGAAAACGTTGTAGCTACCGAGGGCGACAAGTCCGTAACGGTAAACGGTATTTACTGGATTTACGGCGATTATCGCTACGCCGGATATGCGAAGTATTACTGTGACGCTTCTGTAATCAAAAACGATTATATGCTCTCTGATACCGTACATCTTGCAGACGGTCTTTGCCACAACTGATAGCTGAGCATTGCTTCTTCAGCGGCGGTCAGGGCGCGTACGGCGACACTATGCGCGAGGGTGTAGCTATAGTTTACAACAACCCCTCAAAGCAGGTAAGCAGCGAAATCAATCAATAATTTTTGCGCGATACTAAGCGCTATGGCTTCCGTGTGAATAATTTTGCGTTGGTTATCTCACGCGAGGTCGGAAACAAAAAGCAGCACAAAAACAGGCTCGTCCTGGGGAAACTCAAGGCGGGCTTGTTTTATTGTTTCACTGTGAATACCGTTTTGTTTATCGGCTGTTTGAAATCTTATTTATGGCTGTTTGGCTTTTGCTAGCAGGTGTTTGAGATTTTTTATGCACTGTATGAATTTCGTTTATCGTCAGGCTTTATTTGCTGTATCAGCGATTGGATTTCGGCTCGTAATTTATGTGCTTTCGGATTTTTTATTTTCCTGCTTTTGCACTTTTTCTTTTGCTATTGATTTATTTTTTATAATGTGCTAAAATATTAAAGAGAAAGAGAGGTATATCAATGAAGCGTGAGTATCTTGAGGCGGGCAGAGTTTGTACAGCGCACGGAGTGCGGGGTGCTCTGAAGGTAGAGCATTTTTGCGACAGCGCAAGGGTTCTTGGTATGCAAAAGAGAATATTTTTATCCCAAAAGGGCGGATTTGAAGAAAGGCGGGTGCTTTCGGCATCGGTTTCGGGCGAATTCGTTATTATGAGCATTGAGGGCATCTCTGACAGAGAGGCAGCTGTTGCTGCGCGTGGCAAAATTCTCTATCTTCATAGGGACGATATTCCCGTAAAGCCGGGTGATATGCTTATTGCGGATATTATAGGTCTTCCTGTTTTCCACGCTGAGAGCGGTGAGGCGCTTGGCGAGGTCGCCGACGTGTCGGATACTGCGGGCAGAAGAATATATACGGTGAAATACGAGGGGCGCGAGGTTCTCATACCCGGTGTGCCCGAATTTATAAAGGAGATAGGTGAGTCAGGGGTGCGCGTTTTGCCGATACCCGGACTGTTTTCTGACGATGAGGTTTGATATAATGACGCTTTTTCCCGATATGGTGTCGGGAGTGCTATCGGAGAGTATAATAGGCAGGGCGCAGGCAGCGGGGCTCGTTGAGGTTAAGTGCCATAATATCAGGGACTTTTCCAAAGATAAGCACCGCAAGACCGATGATACGCCATACGGCGGCGGTGTCGGTATGGTAATGAGCTGTCAGCCGATATACGATTGCTATAAAAGCGTGCTTGACGGACTTGACAAAACAAAAACGAGCCGAGTGATTTATATGTCGCCAAAGGGGCGAATTTTTTCACACGGGGTGGCTCTTGAGCTGTCAAAATACGATAATCTTATATTTCTTTGCGGTCATTACGAGGGTGTTGACCAGAGAATAATTGACGAGATTGTTGACGAGGAAATATCTATCGGCGACTACGTTGTAACCGGCGGTGAGATACCCGCTTGCATAGTTATAGACGCAGTGTCGCGTCTTGTGCCGGGAGTGCTTGCTTCGAGCGAGTGCTACGAGGGAGAGTCGGTGGCGTCGGGTATTCTTGAATATCCGCAGTATACGAAGCCGCGCGAGTTTATGGGGCGAGAGGTACCCGAAATCCTTTTGTCCGGTGACCACAAAAAAATAGAGAGATGGCGGCTTGAGGAAGCCGTGAAGATAACGAGGGAGCGGCGTCCCGACCTTCTTTCGCTTCATCCGGAGATTGAAGAGTCCCTGAAGCCGAAAGAAAAGCGCAAAAGGGCAAAAAGAGGCACAAGTGCCACTCCGTGTCTGAAAAACAGCGAAACAGAAGGGTGAATTTGTGGGGTTTTCAGCTTGTTTTGCACTAAAGGCGAAAAATATTTATTAGCTCATATTACTTTGGGTGCTGTGGCAGAAAATTTAAATAAAGCATCATCTTAAAAAGACACGTCGGCTTGTGTCGGAGGGAGATATAATGGCTAGAAGTTCATTAGTTGATTTTTTAACGGGATACGAAGAGCCAAAGGACTATGACGGAGAGAAAAGCGCTGTGGGGAAAAGATTTTTCTCTCGCAGCTTCAGCGGTTCTATAACTCATAGCGGCAGGAAAAATCTTTTTTCAAAGCTTGTGGGACTTGGAGATAAATTTTCGCACACGGTATCTCTGACGTCTACAAAATCCTACGGTGCTTTGTTTCTTTCCTACGGTCTTGTGACCTTTCTTCTGTATTTTCTCGGAGATTACGCAGAGCTTGGTACGCCAAAGCTTTTATCTTCGCTTATAATAGGAATAGTTTCGGCACTTATCTCGATACCTCTTCTGCTTATTGACAGGCCTGTTTCACCGCTTTTGCAGGAGAGCCGCGCGCTCGATTTTATACTGTTTGAGTTTTTCTGTATAAAGCGTGTAAACGGCAGAGAAAATCAGAAAACCGTTCCAGTGTGGCTTTCGACAATTCTGGGTGTAATTCTCGGCGGTGTTGGATATTTTGTTCCTGCGTATATCGTAGCGCTTGCCGCTTTGGTTGCCGTGTTCGTATATATTACGTTTCTATCTCCCGAATTTTGTTTTCTGATCTCACTTATGGTTATACCGTATATTTCGTATATACCGTATGGCAAAGCTGTCTTTTCTGTAGCTGTATTTCTCGGTGTAATATCCTTTATGAGAAAGGTTATATCCGGAAAGCGCGTTCTGTTTTTTGAGCAATACGACTTTCTGATTTTCCTTATGCTCGCCTTTATTCTCATAAGCGGAATTTTTATTAAAGGCGTCGAATCCTTTACAAGCTCGCTTGTGATGATTGCTATGGCGCTGGGCTATGTTTTATCAGGCAATCTGATTACGAACAGGCGTATTGCGGACAGCGCGCTCGGAGCTGTGGTGATTGCATCGGTGCCGTGCGCGGCGATATCTGTTTATGAATTTATTTCAATGGTTTCCGTCGGGGGAATAGCTTCTGTCGTAGGACGCGGAATAAGCTCCACGTTTTCCTCTACAGACGCTGCGGCTGCGTTTTTCGTCGTCTCGTTATTCTTTGCCGAGGCACTCCTCAAGCAGTCGCACAGGGCGGCACGTGTCGCAAATTTCGCGGCTATAATATTGAATTTCACAGCTCTTATGCTGACCGGCGAGCTACCATCGGTGATTGCGCTTGCCCTTGCCTCACTCGTGTATTTCATTATCAGAACAAGGCGATTTGCGCTGCCGCTGACGATCTTTGTATTTCTTATTCCGTACACTGTGCTTTTCATTCCCGAGGGCATTGTCGATGCGGTTCTTCAATACGTGCCGGGAATTGATAAAATATCCGAGCTAAAGGAGCTGTGGCTTGCTTCGCTCAGAGCCTTTTCGGATAATATTTTGGTGGGTATAGGAATTGGAGGCGAAAGCTTCGCTATGGAGATGAGCGAATACGGCATTGAGGGCTTTTCAAACTCAAAAAATATATTTATTGAGCTTGGTCTTGAGGCAGGCATTGGCGCGCTTATGTGCTTTGTGCTGATGCTTACTATCCGTATCAGACACAGAGCAAATTATCATTCATATACTAAGCATTCGCAGATGAGTATACTTTCTCCCTTTATTTCTTGCGCTCTGTTTGCTCTTGTGGCTTTCGGCACTACGGAGTATATCTGGGCGGATGAGAGCATATTCTATCTTTTCTTTGCGGTGTTCGGCATCGGAAGCGCAACGCTCAGAGTGGCAAAAAAAGAGGTTGACGATAAGGTGCTTTATTACGATGATACTCGCGCGGTTGATTCTTCGGCTATTGATATCGAAATAAGATAATGTGGGGCGCGGGCTCTGAAAAAGCACGGAAAATTATGCATTGTGCTATAAAATTTCCCAAAAAAAGAAAAAAAGTTTAATATCATTTTTATAAAAACCTATTGATTTTTAATTATAAATTTGATATACTTGTAATACTAAGAACTCTTAAGGAGAGAGAACCATGATTTCTCGAAGCGTAACAATCAGTAACAGCGTTGGACTTCACGCAAGACCGGCGACCTTTTTCGTTCAGAAGGCAAATTGCTATAAATGCTCTATTTGGGTTGAAAAAGAGGATTGCCGTGTTAATGCTAAGAGTCTTCTCGGCGTGCTTTCTCTCGGTATTTCCAAGGACACCAAAATAACGCTTATTGCCGATGGCACAGACGAGGTTCTTGCGGTTGAGGGACTTGCTTCTCTCGTAGAAAGCGAGCTTGCAGAGCTTCGCTGACCGCCTCCGCGGCTTTAAATTTCACAACAGGGGCGGATGCCGATTGTCCTTTTCGGGCTTTTGGTGCCGCCCTTGTTCTGTTTTTTTGGCAGGAGCGTTGCTCGGACTTGTTTACATTGTTGCAATTTAATTTGCAGATGAGCTTTGCATACAACCGAGCTTTGCGTACAACCGAGCTTTCCATACAACCGAGCTGTGCACACAACCGAGATGTGCATATAGGCAAACCGTGGCTACAAGCAAGCCGTGGCTACGGATGTGTTATGACTGTAAACGTGTTGAGATTTTAGATTTATTCTGCGTTTTGATTTGTTTTTGAATTTTTGGAAAGGAGAGGGCTGTGACTGTTATAGAAAGATTGCGTGACAAGGCAAATTCCTTGCCACAATCTCCCGGCGTCTATATAATGAAGGACTCCGCGGGCGGTGTTTTGTACGTTGGAAAATCCAAGAAGCTTAAAAACCGTGTGACAAGCTACTTTGTAGGTGCTCACAAAAGCGCAAAAACCGAAAAACTTGTGTCGTTAATCAGGGATTTCGATTATATAGTGTGCAAGACCGAAATTGAGGCACTGACACTTGAGAACGTACTGATTAAAAAGCACTCTCCTAAGTATAATATAAAGCTTAAGGATGCTAAATCCTATCCTTATATCAAGGTGAGCAGAGAGGATTATCCGCGCCTTTTTGTGACCAGAGAAAGAAAAAGCGACAGAGGGCATTATTTTGGACCGTACAGCAGCTCTTCTGCGGCACACGCGGCGCTTAGTGCTGTGATGAAGGTCTTTATGCTGCCGACCTGCAAGCATTCGTTTCCTAAGGATATAGGCCGTGTCCGTCCGTGCATATACAGAGATATGGGACGGTGCGTAGCTCCTTGCGCGGCAGAGGTAAGTGCCGAGGAGTACAGAGAGCTTATTCGAGGAGCAGAGCGCGTTTTGTCGGGAAACTCCGATGCCGCAAAGAAAAGCTTGACCGAGGAAATGGAGCGAGCGGCAGAGCTGCTTGAATTTGAGCGCGCGGCGGCTTTGCGAGACAGTATTTTAGCACTTGAGAAGCTTTCCGAGAAGCAAAAGGTTGTGGCGGACTCCAAGACCTCGCGTGACGTATTTGCTTTTTATTCCTCAGACGTTTTCGGCGCTTTGGCAATGCTATCGATACGCGGCGGAGCGCTTATAAACAAGAACGAATTTATACTTTCATCGTCAAGCGAGCCGGGCGCAGACGAGCTTATTTCGCTCATTGCTTCGCATTATGACGAGTGGGGTAATTTTCCGCGCGAGATAATGCTTGGATTTCAGAGTGAGGAAAGTGACAGAGAGCTTCTTTCGGAGTATGTGTCGCTTCTCGCGGGGCATAAGGTTGCGGTAAAAGTGCCCGAGCGAGGAGAGGGACGCGCTCTGTGTGAGATGGCGCTCGAAAATGCGCGTGAGTCGGCACGTCAGCAAAGGCTTGAGGGCGAGCGCGAGGATAAGAATATACGAAGACTCTCGGAGCTTCTCGGACTGTCGGAGCTTCCCTCGCGCATAGAGGCGTACGATATTTCCAATATAGGAAATGAGAATATTGTCGGCTCAATGGT
>JAEIGA010006867.1_pt1 | contig 17300 bp, 14 predicted proteins | sample 9270691 | NCBI WGS metagenome assembly JAEIGA01 (sample SAMN17057246, study PRJNA624740) | gut metagenome | biome: biome; isolation source: fecal sample | host: Bos grunniens | place: China: Xizang | collected 2019 | reverse complement strand
TAATAAATTGCCCCTATTGTTGATTGTTATTACTTAGTCGCGCAAGGGTGTTGATTTGCGCGAAATGTTGTTGATTATAAGTTGTCATAGTTGTTGTCTATTAGTTCCCTTAGGCGCCCGAGGAAGTTCTTATCTCGCATACGCTCGAACGATTTTTACTTATCTCCCGTTGGTCGAACGATCAATTGTACGATTCGGGCGCAACGTTGTCGCCATTGTCGTTAAAAACAAAATCCCCTTGAGCAGGCGCGTTTACAACACACCCTCGAGGCAGATCTTCACGCCAATGAGAATCAAGATAACTCCACCCAGTATATTCACATTGATGCGCAAACGTGCACCTACGATATGGCCTAGCACAAAACCCGTCATCGAAAAAACAAAACACGTCAGTGCGATCACACTGACTGCCAACCACAAGACCTCAGGATGCGGAATAAAAATAACACCCGTGGCCAAGGTGTCCATCGATGTGGCAAAAGCCAAAGACAATAGTCCCACAAAAGAAAAATCAGCTACATGTATCTCCTCACCTTCCGACCGCATGGCATCGTAAATCATCTTACCACCAATAAAGCCCAACAAAGCCAACGCAATCCAAGGCGCAAAACGCTCGAAGAAGGATGCAAAAAAACTACCTGCGAAATAACCAATCAATGGCATGCCCGCGTGAAACACACCAAAAAGCAATGCCATTAGCATCGGTTTGATATAACGAGGCACATAGCCATGCGGCGACGCCAGTCCCTTGCAGACCGACACCGCAAAACAATCCATGGCAAGGCCAATGGCAAGTAATATGATGGTGAGTGTTGACATGTTTTTTTAGTTCGTTCGCGATGCTCACTGTAGATCGCTGCGCTGTAGATCGTTCGTTACACTCACTGCAGATCGCTGCGCTGTTAGATCTTAAAAAGTCTTCAGGCGCTAGCGCCGATCTACAGCCCCGCTAGGGGCGATCTTCAGGCCATAGGCCGATCTTCAGGGCGTCAGCCCGATCTAAAAACGCACTAGCGTTTAGTACGATAGCGAGCAGAGACTTTGCCCTTAGCAATATTGGTGAGCTTCGTTTTTACAAACTGACGACGAATAGGCGAAATGCGGTCCGTGAACACATGACCCTCCAAATGGTCGTACTCGTGCTGGATAATACGCGCAGCAAAACCATCGTAGGTCTCCGTATGCTCGGTGAAGTTCTCATCCATATAGCGAATCGTGATACTAGCTGGACGAATAACGTTCTCTGAGATACCAGGCAAAGATAAACAACCCTCGGTGAAAGTGGAGTCGTCCTCACTCTCCTCGATGATCTCAGGATTAATAAAGACTTTCTTAAAATCTTGACACTCAGGATAATCCTCTGCTAGTTCGGTGCCATCCACAATAAACAGGCGAATAGCCTTGCCTATCTGAGGAGCAGCCAAACCACATCCCTCTGCCACAGCCAAGGTCTCCCACATATCCGAGAGGAGCTGCTTGAGGTCAAGCGAATCAGGCGTGATGTCTTCTGTGGGCTTACGCAACACAGGTTGACCGTATAAATAAATTGGTAATATCATGTGTTTAGTGTTTAGTGTTTAGTGTTTAGCGAATACTATCCAAATAGCCTTCGAGGATGATGCAAGCAGCGAGTTTGTCCACCACGGATTTGTCTTGTCGTTGGCTCTTCTTCATGCCACCGGCTATCATGGCCTGATGAGCTATCACCGAAGTGAAACGCTCATCGTATTCCTTAAGCGGCATATGAGGAAACACCTTGCGGAAGCGATTGATAAAGGGCTGGATATACTGCATCGACTCGGAATCCTCACCGTTCATCTGATATGGATGACCAATAACCACTTCATCTACTTGCTCCTTCGAGAAATACTCCCTCAGCCATGCCTCGAGCGTATGCGTGGGTATAGTAATAAGCGGATTAGCCGTTATACGGAGAGGATCCGTAACGGCTAATCCAGTTCGTTTGCGACCAAAATCTATCGCAAGTATTCGTCCCATTAGTCAGCGAGAGCTTCGTACTTATCGTTCATACCAAGACGATAGTAGAGCGAACGCAATGAGCGTTTGTATTCGTAGTTGTCTGGCTCCAACTCGTATGCCTTCTCAAAGTATGGGAGAGCATTGTTAAATGCCTTGTCGATCTCCACCTTAGCCTTAGCATACTCCTTAGCATCCAAATAAGCTGCATCATCATTGAGCTTAGAACCCAACTCTACATATGCAAAGCCCAAAGTCTCCAAGAAGAGTGCATTGTTTGGCTCTTTCTCAATAGCCTTCTCGAATGCTGCAAAAGACTCCTCGAAACGACCTACACGTGCCAAGATAGACCCCTTAGAGTTGTAGTATTGACCTACGTGTGGCTCACGTGCGATAGCCAAATCCAAGTACTCGATAGCCTTGTCCTCTTGACCAGAATTGATGTAGAGGTTGATAAGGTTTTGCATAAACCATGGCTCCTCTGGGAAGAGGTTGATACTTTCCTTGATAGAAGCAACTGCCTTCACAGTGTCCTTTTGCTCCATAAAGATTTGATAGATATACTCATTAGCATAGATAATCTCCTTGCGAATAGCATTTGCATTTGCGTGCTCGCTATTCATTCGCTCGAGAGTAGCCACTGCTTCGTCATAACGACCAGCCTCGTAAGCAAAACGACCAGCGTAGTAGATGCAGGTATAGTAGCTGCTATCGCGAAGAAGCTTAGCAGCCTCCTCTGGGTTGTCTTGCATCATCTTCAACTCTGGGATGTTGCAGTGTGCCACAAACATATCATAAGCAGTAGAAGGATCGTTATTTTGATATGCCTCAAAACCAACAGCAATCAATGGTTGATTTTGGAAGTACTCAACTACCTTTGGAACGATGCTCTTAGGTGTACGGGTATCGTATTTAGCTTTGCCCTTCTTGTCATACGTAGGAACAAGTGCGAGCTCATAAGCCTTCTCCCAATAGTTCAAAGACTCCATCACAGCAGCACCCCATGCATTAACGTCCACGTTTTGACCGATTTGGCGTTTGAGGTTGCCATTGTAGTACTCTTTGTAGCCAATAAAACCAGCTACATACCAAGTGTTGGTTTGATCTTTAGTCTCATCGTGTTGCAAAGCTGCTGCAATAGCAGTACGTGCACCAGCGTAGTCAGGAGTCTCAGCATCAGCAAGATTGCGCGCTTGACTAACCATGTTCTTTTGTGCGAAGCAGCCTGCGCTTATCAGCACGAGAGCTGCAAGAAAAATTGATTTTTTCATTTTATTAAAAGGTTTTGTTGTTAATATTCGTTTGATTATTCTTCAGCAGTAGTTGATTCCTCTGCATTTACTGGCTCTGCAGCTGGCTCCTCGGCTTCCTCCTTAGGTACTACGCAGCCGAACATAAGCGTATCGTTGCGCTTTTGGAGCTCAATGAGCTTCACGCCTTGTGTAGCACGTCCCATCACGCGGATCGTATCCATAGCCATACGGATAGCAGTACCCGACTTGGTAATGAGCATCAAGTCTTGCTCGTCGGTCACAGCCTCCAGGCCAATGAGATTACCGGTCTTGTCGGTAAGGTTCATGGTCTTCACACCCTTACCGCCACGATTGGTGATACGATAGATAGGTTCGCCTGTCTCATCGTCGAGCAAGGTACGCTTACCAAAGCCCTTCTCGGAGATCACCAGCACAGTATCTTGGCTACCCTCCTCTACGCAGATCATACCTACTACGCGGTCTTGACCATCTTCGTCGAGCTTGATAGCACGCACACCCGTAGCTGTACGACCCATAGGACGAACAGTGTCTTCTGGGAAGCGAACCACCTTACCATTATACGATGCTACAAGCATTTGGCTCTTGCCATCGGTGAGCGTAACGCGGATAAGACGGTCGCCCTCGCGCAAGCCCAATGCAATAATACCATTCGCACGTGGACGGCTATATGACTCCAAAGTAGTTTTCTTCATCAAACCATCCTTGGTAGCGAAAATCAGGTAGTGGTTGTCCACATAATCTTGATCGTTGAGGTTCTTCACGTGGATAAACGCGCAGACCTTATCGCCCTTCTGGATGTTAATCATATTTTGAAGCGCACGACCCTTCGATTGGCGGTTGCCCTCTGGAATATCATATACCTTGGTCCAATAAAGGCGACCTTGCTCGGTGAAGAACATCATCGTAGAGTGCATATTCGCTTGGTGAACATACTCGATAAAGTCCTCATCGCGCGCTGCACTAGCCTTAGCACCTACGCCACCACGGCCCTGCTGACGGAAGTCGGCCAATGGGGTACGCTTGATATAACCCAAGTGAGAGATCGTGATGACCATATCATCGTCGGCATACATATCCTCAGGATTAAACTCGGTAGCCATCTTGATGATGCGTGTACGACGCTCGTCGGCATATTTCTCTTTGATCTCCACCAACTCGCTCTCGATAAGCTCGTAACGCTTGGTCTCGTTGTTGAGCAGCTCGTTGAGGTGCTGAATAAGCTCTTGCAACTTAGCATACTCTTGCTTCAACTCCTCGATACGCAAACCTGTCAATTGCGACAGACGCATATCAACAATCGCCTTTGATTGGAGACTATCCAAACCAAAACGTGCCTCCAAGTTGCTTTGCGCCTCAGCAGGTGTACGGCTAGCACGGATAATACGCACTACCTCATCGATATTATCCACCGCAATAATTAAGCCCTCTAAGATATGCGCACGCTCTTCCGCTTTGCGAAGCTCGTACTTGGTGCGACGGATAACAATATCCATGCGGTGCTCGATGAAGTTGGCCACCATATCATGAAGATTCAAGAGCTGTGGACGACCCTTCACCAATGCAATGCTATTCACAGAGAAGCTGGATTGCAATGCAGTGTACTTATACAACTTGTTGAGCACCACCTGCGCATTCGCATCGCGCTTGATCTCAATGATGATACGAATATCGCGCTTTGAATGGTCGCTAATACCAGAGATACCCTCGATCTTCTTATCATTAACAAGATCAGCAATATTCTTCACCAAATCCGACTTCACCACACCGTATGGCAACTCGCCAATCACGATGCGCTCGCGGCCATTATCCTCGGCCTCAATCTCCGCTTTAGAACGGATGATAATACGTCCACGACCCGTCTCATACGCATCGCGCACGCCTTGATAACCATAAATAGTACCGCCCGTAGGGAAGTCAGGCGCCTTGATATGCTCCATGAGCTGAGCCACTGTGATAGGCTCTACCTCAGGGTTCTCAATGCGCTCTACAGCATTCTTCACGTAGGCCACACAACCGTCGATCACCTCGCCCAAGTTGTGCGTAGGCATATTCGTAGCCATACCCACAGCAATACCACTAGCACCATTCACCAATAAGTTAGGGAAACGACATGGCAACACCTGTGGCTCTTTGAGCGAGTTGTCAAAGTTAGGCTGCATATCCACCGTATCCTTCTCAATATCACGAAGCATCTCCTCTGCCAACTTAGACAGACGAGCCTCGGTATAACGCATAGCCGCTGCACCATCACCATCAATCGAACCAAAGTTACCTTGACCATCCACAAGCACACTGCGCATGTTCCATGGCTGCGCCATACGCACCAATGTTCCATAAATACTACTATCACCGTGTGGGTGGAACTTACCCATCACCTCACCCACAATACGCGCGGATTTCTTAGTAGGTTTGTCGCTGGTATTACCCAACTCATGCATACCGAAGAGCACACGGCGGTGAACTGGCTTGAAACCATCACGCACATCTGGCAATGCACGCGCCACAATGACACTCATCGAATAATCAATGTACGAGGATCGCATCTCCTCGTCAATCTTCACAGGAATAATTCTGTCGTTGTCAATCATCTATATTAAAAGTTTAAAAAATTTCGTTTTCCATACGCGCTACATACAATATCGGTTTTCCTTATGGCCATAAACACCCCATATCGTGCGCACACGATTCCACGCTGCAAAATTACTACATTTTTTTGATATACACAAATTTTTGCCGTTATTTTTATTTTTTTTCGTTTTTTCGATAATCTGTCGGTTTTGATTCGCAAACGCCTTAAATCGCAAATAAAGCCCTAATACGGCTGTTTATGTGGAGATTGTACGCGTTCGCGCCCTCGCACGCGCACACTATCGCGTACATTAAAAAATAATAAAAGTATGCGCACACTTGCATATATGCATTTTTTTTATTACCTTTGCGCCCTTAATCATATAAACAAGCAAAATGTTAAAGACAATCGCCATAACAGCAGGAGCTGTAGCCATATGCATTGTGCTACTGAGCATACGTATTATTCTGCAAAAGAATGGCAAATTTAGTAGCGAACATATCTCGCAAAACAAACGAATGCGGCAAGATGGCATACACTGCGCCACCTCGCAAGATAGAGAAGCCCGCAGGAAAACAAACAAGAAAATGAATATTAACGAACTATAGACATGCAAGATCGACGTTTTATCCACATATTTATTCTACTAGGAGTCATCCTTTTTACTTCATGCGGCATCAATGCGCGCATCAAGAAAGCCGATCGCAAATATGCCATTGGCGAGTACTATGAAGCAGGTGAGATGTATCGTCAGGTATACCGCCGAATACCTAGCAAAGATAAGGCGCTCCGCGCCAGTGTGGCCTTTAAGCAAGCCGAGAGCCACCGCATTCTGAACAACTCACGTGCGGCATCGGCCTACAAGAATGCCATTAAATACCGCTATCCAGACTCAATCATGTATCTGTACTACGCACAAGTGCTGCAATACCAAGGCAAATACAAAGAGGCTATCAAGCAATACGACATCTACCTAGAGGCACACCCACAAGACTATGTGGCAATGGCAGGCAAATACGGTTGCACACAAGTGGATGTATGGAAAAAACAACCATCGCGCTATAAAATAGCGCTGGCTAAAGAGTTCAATGAGAAGCGCACATCCAATTTCTCACCAGCATTCATGACCGAAGATGGTGATGCGCTCGTATTCACATCCAACCGACAGGAGAAATCCACCGATAAGAAAAAGAAAGTACGCACCTCACCTGTGACAGGTGCTGCCACCTTCAACCTCTATTCCGCCCGCCAGAACGCCGCAGGCAAATGGGAAGACATAGCACTATGCGAAGGATTATACGAGGTACAGGAGAGCGAAGAAGGCACACAAAGCAAGAGTGGTACAGCCGAACTCGGCGTATGCTGCTTCTCACCCGATGGCAAGACTATGTACTTCACCTACTCTTGCCCCGTCAACGGACAAGACCTAGGTGCTAAGATATACACCTCCACCCGCGCCAGTGGCGAATGGGGCGAAGGACAAGAGCTGCGCCTCTTTGCCGACAGCAGCATCACAGTGGGTCACCCTACGCTGAATGCGTATGGCGATACGCTCTATTTTGTGAGCGATGCACCAGGCGGCTACGGCGGAAAGGATATATACATGGCGATTCTCAATGGCAGCGAGTGGAGCGACATTCAGAACCTCGGACCACAGATCAACAGCTCTGACGACGAGCTCTTTCCACACTACCGAGCCGATGGCAGGTTGTATTTCTCCTCGAAAGGTCATCCCGGATATGGCGGACTAGATATCTTCTACGCGGTGCGCCGCGACACGGTATGGGATCTATTTAACATGGGTGCGCCATTCAACTCACTCAATGACGATTTTGGCATCACCTTCGTTGGCAGTTCGGAAAACGGATTCTTCTCCTCTAACCGCGGACAAAAACGCGGCTATGACCAGATTTACTCCTTCACCTTACCCGAAATGGAGTTTATCGTAGAGGGTACTATCATGAATACGAATGGCGAAGCTATCGCCGAAGCCAATATACGTTTGGTGGGCGATGATGGTACGAACGTGAAAGCGCAAGTGCGCCGCGATGGTACCTACCGACTGAAGCTCAACAAAGATACACGCTACGTCATGCTAGCCACATCGCGCGGATACCTCAACGCCAAGCAACAGCTAAGCACCAAAGGTCTGCAAGACAGCCAGTCCTATCAGCAAGATTTCACCCTGGCGCTCATATCCAAACCAGTGACCATGAACAATATCTTCTACGAGTTTGGCAAATGGACACTCACCAGCGATTCCGAGCAAGGACTCAAGGAGTTAGTCAAACTGCTCAACGATAACCCAAACATCACGATTGAACTCTCTGCGCACACCGATATGGTGGGCAACAACGATGCCAATAAGCAGTTGTCGTTGCGCCGTGCACAATCCGTGGTGGATTATCTGATTCAACACGGCATCAAGTCGGACCGCCTTACCCCTGTGGGCTATGGCGAAGAGAAACCTGTGGTGGTGGACGATGCGCTGCACAAGCAATATAGTTTCCTGCCTAAGGAGCAGGTGCTGGACGAAGCGTTTATCTCCACCCTTTCTGCCGACAAGCAAGAGATTTGCCACTCGCTGAACCGTCGCACCGAATTCCGCGTGCTGAAAACTACATACAACCTGTATTAAGATTAATGACCAAAAGGTCTTATGGACCTTACTAAACAACACTACACAATATGAAACAATACTTGGAACTCTGCCAACGTGTACTCAACGAAGGTACCATCAAGCACGACCGCACAGGCACCGGCACACGCTCTGTCTTCGGTCATCAGATGCGATTCAACCTGGAGGAGGGTTTTCCCCTTTTGACCACCAAGAAACTGCACCTGAAGTCCATCATATACGAATTGCTCTGGTTCCTCAAGGGCGACACCAATGTGAAGTACTTGCAAGACCACGGCGTACGCATCTGGAACGAATGGGCCGACGAGAACGGCGAGTTGGGTCCTGTATATGGTCACCAATGGCGTTCATGGCCTGACTATCAAGGCGGACATATCGACCAAATAGCGCAACTCGTGGAACAGATAAAGAAGAACCCCGACTCGCGCCGCCATATCGTTAGTGCATGGAACGTAGCCGAAGTCAACAACATGGCTCTTCCACCATGCCACACACTTTTTCAGTTTTATGTGGCAGACGGACGCTTGAGTCTGCAGCTCTATCAACGCTCGGCGGATATCTTCCTGGGCGTGCCATTCAATATCGCATCCTATGCCCTACTGCTCATGATGATGGCACAAGTGACAGGCTTGAAGGCAGGAGACTTTGTACATACATTTGGCGATGCACATATCTACCTCAACCACATGGAGCAAGTGAATCTGCAACTCACCCGAGAGACACGACCACTACCAAAAATGCTCATCAATCCTGAGGTGAAAGACCTACTAGACTTTACATTTGAGGACTTCACACTGGTGGACTACGATCCACACCCACATATCCCTGGCGTAGTAGCCGTATAATACAGAATTAAGAATCATGCTGAATCTCATCGTAGCAATATCGGAGAACAATGCCATTGGCAAGGCAGGCGACCTGCTATGCCATTTGCCCAACGACCTCAAGCATTTCAAGGAACTCACCACGGGCGCCACTGTCGTTATGGGCAAAAAGACCTTTTTCTCCCTACCCCGCCGTCCGCTGCCCAATCGCCGCAATATCGTGCTAACGCGCGATACTAGTTTTGCGCACGAGCAAGTGGAAGTGGCACATTCCATAGAGGCATTACAAACCCTAACGGATCCTAAGGAGCATGTCTTCATCATCGGCGGAGGCGAGGTGTATCGGCAGTTTATGCCGCTGGTAGAGCGCCTATACATCACACATATCCACCACATTTGGGACGATGCAGATACCTTCTTCCCCGCTATAGACCCTGCCGTATGGCAATGCCTGAGCGAGGAGCAGCACGACACCGACGAGCGTCATGCTTACCCCTATACATTTGCCACCTATGAACGAAAATAATCCACATATATCCAAAGCACAAGTCAAATGGGTGCGCAGCCTACAACTCAAGAAGCACCGTGACGAGCAAGGCGTATTCGTAGCCGAAGGCATGAAGTGCGTCAATGATCTACGCGCGTCATTCGAGGAGCTGCTGCACATCACCCCCGAAAATGCTTCGTCCACCGAGATCGAGCAGATGTCGTCGCTGCGTACGCCACAAGGCGTGATAGGCGTGTTCCGCAAACGCGAGAATCGTGTGCCTACGCCAGCAGATATGGCTCCAGGACAAGTGCTATTGGCATTGGATGGCATACAAGACCCTGGCAATCTGGGCACGATCATTCGCACCTGCGATTGGTTTGGAATTTACGACATCATCTGCTCCAAGGATACAGCAGACTGCTATAATCCAAAAGTGGTGCAAGCCACTATGGGTGCGCTTGCACGCGTACGCGTGCATTATGTAGAGGAGTTGGCAAACGTATTATCCGCGTTTCAAGCGGCCAACTACCCTATCTACGGCACACTGCTTGATGGCAAAGACATGTATGCACCAGATAGCATCCCCACCAAGAAAAAAGGTATCATTGTCATGGGCAACGAAGGCAACGGTATCTCACCTGCAGTACGCACAAAGCTTACGCATGCATTACTCATCCCATCCTACAACCCAAGCAGCACCTCCGAGAGCCTAAATGTGAGTATCGCTACTGCCATCGTACTAGCAGAATTCCGCCGTACCCATTAATCGTTTAACCGAACAACCGACATTAATTGTCATAACCAATAAAACAGAACAAATCATGAAAAAAATTATCACACTCTTGTGCATCCTTTGCACCTTTGCTCAAGCTTATGCTTGGAAGCCTTTATTCGCAGGTCACCGCGGTAGCTATCGCGGTGTAGAGAACACTGAAGAGGCCATGATGAATGGTATCAACTATTATGGCTATACCGGTCTGGAGATTGATGTAAAAACCACTAGCGATGGCGAATATGTATGTTGGCACGACGACGACCTGAGTCGCGTGGGACATAATGTACAAATCCCTTACACCAAGTTTGCCGATCTAAAGGATCTGACACTCACCCAAACCCGTGGCGGCGTAACCTATACCGCAAAGATCTTGACCGTAGATCGCTATTTGGAGATTTGCAAAGAGAACAATGTATTCCCTATCATCGAATTGAAATGGGCAGTAGGTATCAACAGCAACGATATGAGCCGTTTCCCTGGTTTGTATAAGCTGATTGAGAAACATGGTTTGGTAGAAGAAGCACGCATCTTGACCTCTATGCAACCATCCCTGGAGTATGTACGTACCAACTATCCAAAACTACAATGCCAATTCCTTTGCTACGAAGTTACCCAAACACGCTACGAGTGGTGCAAGAAATGGGGCATCAACCCAAGTGTACAAACAGGTGGTCTGACCAAAGCCATGGCACGCAAATGCCACGATGCAGGTATGGAAGTGGTTTGCTGGACTGTTAACAGCCAATCAAGCTATATACAACATGGTGAACTCGGTTGTACAACCATGACTTGCGACTATTTGATGCCTGCAGATATGCCAGAACTAGAGGAAATCGATTGGGAAGCTTTGGCGCCAACTCCTCCGCTGGATTATTTGTATGTAACCCCTCTCTTCAACAGAACAGAAACCGCTGGCACCTTGCCAGCTAACTTCCCAACCACCAAATCGGGTAGTTATACACAAGCACAAGAAGCAGCATTCATCGACGGCGTATTCTACATAGCAGACTATAGCGCAAAGAAGGTGGTAGCTGTGGACACTACAGGTAAAGTATGGGAGCCTGGTATTGAATACTCTACCCTACGTCATGGTATCTGCCGCGACGATGCAGGCAACTTGATTTTGCACACATCTGAAAGCGCATCAGTGCCAACACAACTGACAGTATTTAAAGCTGAAGACAACACCGAGCACGTGATCAACTTCACACTCAACAACAATGGTCAGACCAACTTCCCTACGGCTAGTGGCGATATCTTCTCGGCTGCAGGTGGATATGTATATTTCTTCCCTAATGGTCATAACTTTGTAGAAGTAGTGAAGATTGCCAATGGTCAACACGTATCTACCACATCTTGTGCAGTTAGCCTCCAGGGAGCTACCGCTGGCTATGTAATCCCAATAGATAACAATCCTAATCACTTTATTTATCAAATACGCGGCAATGGTTATCACCTCTACAAAAACGGTGATAAGGGCTCATACATGACCTCTCCTAACGGCACTACCGCTCCTGCACGCAACAACACCGTAGGTGGCGCGTTGTTCCAATTGAATGGCCACGATATGTTCGTATATACCTCTGGCGCACACTACAAAGGTGGTTGGACAGTTCGCGATATGACATCCGCAGAATTGACCCCTATGTACACCGAAGCACAATTGGGCAACGGAGGCTATAATGCCAACGCATCTGTGGGTGCATTCTTCTGGTGGGAGCGTCTTGATTCTGTGACGGTGAACCTCTACGAATACTGTCTTGGACACGGTATAGCAGGTTGGGAACTGAGTGCAGAACCTCATAAAATACGCGTGAAAGACTTTGCCTTGAGCGAAAGCAATATCACCATCGAGGTGGGCGATACAGCACATCTAACAGCGATCATCACCCCTGCTAACGCTGCTGACCAAGATGTAACATGGCGCTATTCGCCTACTGGACGTACATCCAAACTCTCACAAAACGGACTCAATGCCACATTCACTAGCACCAAGGAAGGCACCTACACCGTGACTGCCACCTTGGGCGACTTCCAGGCAGAATGTACAATTACAGTCAGCAAAACAACCGGTGTAGAAGATATACAAACCAGCGAGGAAGATACCTACAAAGTTATCCGCGACGGACAATTGCAAATCCAACACTATGGTGAAACATACACTGTAAAAGGAGAAAAATTATAATATATAAAAGATACATATGAATATTTCAAAACGAATTGCTGCGCTCGAAGAGTCGCAAACCCTGCAGGTGGCTGCATTATGCCAACAACTCCGTGCTGAAGGAGTAGATGTCATTGGTCTATCATTGGGTGAACCCGATTTCCCTGCTCCTGCACACGTAAAACAGGCCGCTATTGATGCCATCAATAACGACATTTCACATTACGGTCCTACTCCAGGTTTCCCTGCATTGCGTCAAGCTATTGTGGACAGCCTAAATAAGGACATTAAGGACTACCCTGTAAAGCCTTACAATGCCAATGAGATCGTGGTTTCAGTAGGTGCAAAACAAGCACTCTGCAACGCTATCGAAGCACTTATTGGTCCGGATGATGAAGTGATCATGCCTACACCATGCTGGGTGAGCTACGTAGAAATGGTGAAAATAGCACAAGGCAAAAGTGTGTTGGTAAAAACAACCATGGACAACAACTTCTGCCTCACCGCTGAGCAACTCGAAGCTGCTATCACCCCTAATACAAAACTCCTCATGCTCTGTTCGCCTAACAATCCTACTGGTTCGGTATATACCCTCGAGAACCTCAAGGCACTCGTAGAGGTACTCAAGAAGCACCCACAAGTAGTGGTACTGGCAGATGAGATTTACCAACATATTCTCTATACAGGCAAACACGAGACACTCGCACAATTCCCAGAAATAGAAGATCGCCTCATCATCATCAATGGTGTGAGCAAGGCCTATGCGATGACAGGTTATCGTATCGGATGGATGGCATGCCACGACAAAGACCTCATCACTGCCGTGAAGCGTCTGCAAGGTCAAACCATCAGTTGTGCTACCACTATCGCTCAAAAAGCAGCCGAGGCAGCCTATGCAGGTCCACAAGACTGCGTAGAGGAGATGCGCCAAGCCTTTGAGCGTCGTCGTAATCTGATTGTAGGACTAGCAAAAGAGATTCCTGGCATGAAAGTGCTGGAGCCACAAGGTGCGTTCTACCTCTTCCCAGACGTATCAGCTTTCTTTGGCAAGCAATACCAAGGGCAGACCATTCAGAATGCCGACGAACTGGTGACTTACCTGCTGCAAGAGGCACACGTGGCTTGCGTGTCAGGTAGTGCCTTTGGCGAAGACAACTGCATCCGTTTCTCCTACGCAACTAGCGAAGATCTTATCATCGAAGCCATGCGCCGTATGAAAGAAGCCTTGGCTAAGTTGCAATGATGATGGGTTTGGTGAACGGCAGGTTGTCCTAGTGTGTTGTTGAACGCGCCTGCGGCGCTACTGTTTAGAGTTTAGAGACGAAGGAGACGACTATGAGGATAAATAGAAACGACAATATAAAACAAAAACCATCGTTGTCATTTGATCCGCATTTACTACGACTCTTGACATTCAATATTAGACATTAGACAATAATTAGCCCAAAGGGCGATCTACAGCGAAGCGATCTACAGTAGATCTACAGCCTCGAAGAGGCGCAAACATTTAACAATTAACAATTAATTATTAACTATTAATCATTAACTATTATGAAGAAAATTATTCTTATTGCCGTATTGGCAGTAGCAGGTTTGGCAACAGCAGTTGCTCAACCACGCGCAATTGGTGTGAACCTTGGTTATGGTGTTGATATATCGTATCAACACAGCATTGGTGAAAGCAATATGATTGACTTATCAGTTAACATCCCTGCTTTCGTAGGTATTGGTGCTACAGCTACCTATGATTGGGTGAATCCTTTCGGCACAGCCATTCCATGGGATTATGAGGGTCAATGGAACTGGAACCTTGGTGTTGGTGCTGGCGCAGGTATTTATCATCCATTTGCTACTGTCAGCGAACTCAACGAACAAGGCCAATTGGACAAAGTATGGGCTGGTATGATTTATGCTGGTGCAGTAGGCCACGTAGGTGTATCTTACGACTTCTGGTTCCCATTGCAACTCTCGTTGGATTACCGTCCTAACGTTGGTATCTATACTAGCCATGGCGGCGTTCATTTCAACATGACTGGTCTAATCACAGGTGTTACCCTCGGTGTTCGCTATTTGTTCTAATTAGTATGACCGATTTTTCGAAACTTATTTCGTCACGCATCGGAGTGGCTGCTACGCAAGTGGCAGCCACTATTGCACTGCTCAATGAGAATGCTACCATACCTTTTATTGCTCGCTACCGCAAGGAGCGTACCGGCAGTCTAGATGAAGTGCAGATCGCACAAATAGCGGAGGAATACCACCGTTTTTTGGAACTAGATGACCGCAAAGCTACTATCCTTAAAACCATTGAAGAGCAGGGCAAACTCACACGCGAACTGCAAGAGCGCATTGAGCAATCATGGGATGCCACCGAACTAGAGGATATCTATCTACCCTACAAACCCCACCGCAAGACACGCGCCGACCTCGCTCGCGAACAGGGCTATGAGCCATTGGCGACTGCACTTTTTGCACAAAAGCGAGAAGGGGATGAGGCCATCAAACAATTAGGCGAGAAACGAGAAGAAGCGTTGCAAGGTGCACGCGACATCATCGCCGAATGGATAAGCCAAGACGAGAAAGCACGTCAAAACATGCGCCGAGAGTTCAGCTATTCGGCCATGATCACCACCAAAGTGGTAAAAAGCAAGGAAAACGACCCCGAGGCTCAGAAATACAAGGACTATTTTGCTATCAACGAGCCACTACGCCGTATATCTTCGCACCGTCTGCTGGCTATCCGCCGTGCAGAGAGCGAAGGATTTATTCGCGTGGATATATCACCTGACCGCGAGAAAGCACTCGATAAGTTGGCATATCAGTTTCTACATTCCAATAGCGACGCGTCATACCAAGTGGAATTGGCTATGGAGGATAGCTACAAGCGTTTGCTAAAGCCTGCTATCGAAACGGAATTTGCTGCCAGCAGCAAAGAAAAAGCCGACACAGAGGCTATTCGCGTCTTTGCCGATAACCTACGCCAATTACTGCTAGAGTCGCCACTCGGACAAAAACGCGTCATGGCGCTCGACCCAGGTTTTCGCACGGGTTGCAAGCTGGTCATACTATCCGCGCAAGGCGATTTGCTCAAGCATACGGTGGTGTTTTTAAATACCAAACAAGCCATCGACACCATTCAACAACTCATTCATCAATACCAGATCGAAGCCATTGCTATTGGCAACGGTACAGCATCACGCGAGACAGAGCAGATGGTACGATTCGCCTTAGAAAACAACTCTACACCATCCTGCACCACTCTACACAACCCTACACCACCCCAAATCTTCGTCGTCAGCGAGAGCGGTGCATCGGTATATTCTGCTAGTAAGATTGCACGCGAGGAGTTTCCTAATGAAGACGTAACGGTACGTGGTGCGGTGTCTATCGGCAGACGACTGATGGATCCATTGGCAGAGTTGGTAAAGATCGACCCAAAATCCATTGGTGTGGGACAATACCAGCACGATGTCAATCAATCGCGTTTGGCAGAATCGCTACAACAGACCGTAGAGAGTGTGGTCAACTGCGTGGGCGTGGATGTCAATACAGCCAGCAAACATATTCTGACCTATATATCGGGTTTAGGTCCAGCATTGGCGCAGAACATCGTGAACTACCGCCAAGAACATGGTGCATTCAGCTCACGCAAGGAACTCCTGAAAGTACCAAAGATGGGCGCTAAGACCTACGAACAAGCCGCAGGATTCTTGCGCGTCACCAACTCACCTATGCCATTGGATAACTCCGCTGTTCACCCAGAGAGCTACGCCATTGTGGAGCGTATGGCCAAAGACTTGGGCTGCACCGTCAGCGATCTGATGAATAGATCCGATCTGCGCCAGAAGATTGATCTTCAGCGCTATGTGACTGCCGAAGTGGGAATACCTACCCTAAGCGATATCCTTCGTGAGTTGGAAAAACCAAGCCGCGATCCTCGCACGCAGATCGAGGAGTTTCACTTCGACGAGAGTGTGCATACCATCGACGATTTGAAGGTGGGAATGGTACTACCAGGTATCGTTACCAATATATCTAATTTCGGTGCGTTTTGCGATGTAGGCGTACACAAAGACGGATTGATTCACATCTCGGAGATAGCGCATCGCCGCATCAATAACCCTAGCGAAGTGCTTAGCCTGCACCAGCACGTGCGTGTACGCGTGATAGATATAGATCGCGCACGCGGAAGAATTCAGCTCTCGCTCAAACAAGTATAAAATAGGCTTAGCAAACATCTACCGATTTTTGAAAATTATGCCGACTTTTCTTGCGTATGTGCATTTTTTGTTGTACCTTTGCACGATTTTGCGGCATTAGCACATCGGTAGTGCATCGGCTTCCCAAGCCGAGGAGGCGGGTTCGATTCCCGTATGCCGCTCGTGATCTTTAAAACAGTACATCGGTCTATCGCGGAGTAAGGGAAGAAATTTACATATAAAAACTAAATTAATCCCCTACTACGAGGAAAGTCCGGGCAGCACAGAGCACCATCGCGGTTAACGGCCGTCAGGCAGCAATGTTTGGTCCCTGCAAAAGCGACGAACAATCTCGCAAGAGAGGAAGTGATACGAGCATACGATGGGCTG
>JAEIGA010006866.1_pt1 | contig 17302 bp, 14 predicted proteins | sample 9270691 | NCBI WGS metagenome assembly JAEIGA01 (sample SAMN17057246, study PRJNA624740) | gut metagenome | biome: biome; isolation source: fecal sample | host: Bos grunniens | place: China: Xizang | collected 2019 | reverse complement strand
TTTGAGCAAACTGGCAAAATATCTTTTGAATCCTTTTGTGCCTTAGTGGTTGAATTTGGTTATTTTGACGAAATGTTTGAAATCCTTTCTAAAGCCAAGTATTCTACAGGTGCAGAGTTGGAAACTATCAACAAAAACAAAAATCGCAAAAAAGGAAGATGATACCAGTTATTACAAAACTTACCGTTTATCATAATGAAGATTTAGTTGGCGTATTGCAGTTGAATGCCAACGATAATTCTTGCGTATTTGAATATGCATCTGAATGGTTGCGTACAGGTTTCTCATTGTCGCCATTAGAATTACCACTACAGAGCGGACTTCATTATGCAGATGCAAACAAATTTGGTGGAAATTTTGCAGTTTTCGAAGATAGTATGCCAGATGGATATGGCTTATATCTAATAGATAGGATGCTAAGAAGAAAAGGAACATCTTTGTCTAGGTTAACTCATCTGCAACGTTTGGCTATAGTAGGAATGTCTGGAATGGGTGCCGTTAAGTATAAACCATTTATAGATTTGCATGAAACAAAAACGTCAGTTGTTGAGTCTGAATTGGATGAGATTCAACGCATGGTTTTGGATATTTTGACCGAGAAGGATAGTGGAGATGAATCATTGCTTTATTATAATAGTGCAAATTCTGGTGGGGCAAGACCTAAAATTTCCATGCAAGACAATGAAGGAAAACATTGGATAGTGAAATTCAGACATACGTACGATGCTGTTAGTGTGGGACGTGAAGAATATCTTTATATGAAAACCGCTGGTGAGTGTGGAATACAAATACCTAATATTAAATTAATCAATAACAAGTATTTTGCTATTGAACGATTTGATATAGAACAAGGTAAAGGTGTACATGTGCTAACGGCGGCCGCATTGCTTAAATCTGATTTTAGAAATCAAACAATAGATTATACAAATTTGTTGGCACTAACAGGTTTTCTTACACAAAATCCACAAGAAGTCGAAGAAATGTACAGACGAATGGTCTTTAATGTGATATGTGAAAATAGAGATGACCACGCCAAGAATTTTAGTTTTATTTGTAGAAATGGAGTTTGGAGTTTGTCGCCTGCCTACGATATTACGTATTCACCGATGGGAACTAAAGGCGAACATGCAACCTCACTTTTCTATAACGGCAACCCAACAAAAGATTTGATGATAAAGGCCGGAGTACAAATAAAAATTCCTAAAGAACGTTGCCAACAGATTATAGATGAAATAGAATCAATTTGTAGAGAAAAGTTGGTTGTAAACATCTGAGTGTTATAACATGAGTAGGGACACTGCGTGCAGTGTCCTTGTTATAAAATCGTACTTGGTGGGATATTCAACTTTGAAAACGCAAAGAGTTTCTTGCCGAGGTCTTTGAGCGAAGCCCCGATGTGATACACTTCTGTGTCGTCAATGATTAGGAACCTGTCGTGCGACGTGCTGTGGTTATGTATGTTGATTGGAGAATATTGCCTATTGTGTTTTTGCAAATCCTGTCTAAGAGTTTGTGAGATAGGGTAGGTGTAAATGTCGGCAGTGACTCCAGACTTGCGTTTACTCAACATAAGTAGAACCGACTCATCAATGTAGTTGTCGATAAGCACCAAACTTTTATTTGCCGACTTAATCAAATCCGTTGCAAACTTATAAGCATCAAAAATTTGCCCGTTGTGGAAAACTCCTTCGACAGGTAGTTCGTGTTTGGCAAGAGTTTGGAATATAGTATTTATTTGAGAATCTGTTTTTTCTTTCCATTGAATCATAAGCAGTTGGTTGTGTTCAATGTTCTCAATGCGGTTGAATAGTTGGTTATTAGCTAGTATGGAATGTCGCATAGCAACGAAAGCACGCATTATTTCGATATTAACACGGATTGCAGTTTGCGAGTTTAATACACCACTCAACATAGCAATCCCATTTTCGGTAAAAGCATTTGGTAATTTTCTCGCTCCCATGATTATAGAATTGGAAGTCGCATTTTGCGTCATCCAATTGGAAGTAACAAATTGTGACTTCCAATTTTCAAATTCCTCTTTATTAAGCTGAAACATAAAATCCTCAGGAAACCTCTCAATATTCCTTTTTACAGCTTCGTTTAAACGTTTGGTCTCCACTCCATACAGGCGTGCCAAGTCGCGGTCAAGCATCACTTGCTTCCCTCTAATGTTTAAGATAAGGTTTTCAATGTTCTCTAATGGAGTTTGCGCACAGGTTAATACCTCTTTCTCTGCAGTTTGCTTTGCTTGTAAATCAGTTTTCATAATTAGTAAATAAATTTCTAATTCTTTACAGAATTAAGTTCAATAATAAAAATGTTCTCACACATTCTCACTATACTTCTTCGGCAGTGGGGTCTACCTCTTGTACGTTTTATTCAGCAGTGGTACAAAGGTAGTGAAAATTGGGGAATAGAGAAAAAGTAAAAGAAAATTTATCTAAAAATTTGTAAAATTTCAAACGAATGCGTAATTTTGCATAATAAGTCCACGTCGTATTTTATAGGAGTATAAAGGGTGGGCTTGTTTTTAAGTATTAATAGGCGTCTTTAGTGACGCTTTGTAGTGGTCTACAGGAATCTCGCAAATTCTATCACAAATCACTTACAAAGCAACAAAGATGTCCTACGGGTATGTATATATAGGTGTAGTATGTCCTTACTATGCCTACTACATACGGCGTGGGCTTCGTGTTGCTAGTTCTTGATTTGTGGGCAATGCGAGAGCCTCTGTAGCGGAACTGCAACAATGGAGTCCCGCTTTTTTTATATCCTGTGGGCAAATTGTTAATAATGCTCATAGGATTTTTATTTTTTGCTCAAATAGAGTTTACCTTTTGGTAAGAATAGGGGATATAGGAGTGAAGAAAAATTATTGTTCAATTTATATGATACTTTGTTTATAAGATATGCAATCGTTTGAATTAAAAATAAAGAAAAATGAATTTATTAACCTTTAATTTTAAATATTATGGCAATTAGATTAGAAAAAGGTGAAAACCGAAAATTAGATTTAAATGTATTCCACGTAGGTCTGGGATGGGATGTAAATAATAATACAGGAGAAGACTTTGATTTGGATGTGTCTGCGTTTATGATTACAGAATCAGGAAAAATATTATCAGATGATTATTTAGTTTTTTATAATTCAGAGAAACGCGTACGTCCTACAAATCTTAGTAAAATAGTTCTTGATACAGAGTTTTCAAGTAATGAAAGTATGCGCAAGGAATCTAGACCTGTATCTCCTGATTTGTCTGTCATTGGTTCTATAGATGATGAAGATGGAGAAACTTCAGAAGATGGTGATGATGAAATTATGGATATTAATCTTAATAAAGTTAACCCTAATATATCGGAGATTGTTATTTGTGTAAGTATTCACAAATTTGCAGAACGTCGACAAAATTTTGGTCAAGTAGAAAGAGCTTATGTCCGTTTATATAAGCCTGGTCAAGCAGAAGGAGAAGGTGAGTATATCTATGACTTAACAGAAGATTTTTCTGCATGTACTGCAGTTGAATTCTGTAGAATTTATAGAAAGAATGGTGAGTGGAAAATTAAGGCTACTGGTATTGGATATAAAGGTGGTCTACAAGAATTAGTAAATAAATTTGCTTAATAAACCTTATAAAATAGACTAATTATGGCGATTAGATTAGAAAAAGGTCAACGAATCAACCTTGAAAAATCAAATGGTTCGAAGTTAACCAACTTTTGTGTTGGATGTAATTGGGGTGCAGTTATCAAAGAGTCATTTTTTGGTTTAGTAAAGAACACAGTAGATGTCGACCTTGATTTAAGTTGTTTGATGTTTGATGCAATAGGTAATGCTGTTGATCATATATGGTCTCCATTATATCGTATGGGTAAGTTGCCTCAAGGAAAATTAGACTCTGCTGATTATGCATTACATCATACGGGAGATGACTTAACAGGTGACCAAGATGGTGATGATGGATTGGATAATGAAATTATTACAGTAGATCTTGCTAGAGTTAATTCCAATGTTAATAGTATTGTTTTCTTTCTTAATATTTACAATAATAATGATTTCTCTGGAGACTTCTCTGAAATCCCTTATGCATCAATTCGTATGTATGAAGGAACTCCAACGAGAGTAAATTCTGTATTTGCGCAATATGATGTTGCAACTAAATCAAATTGCTATGGTAAAAGAGCTCTTATCCTAGGAAAATTATATAGGCATAATGGCGATTGGAAATTTGCAGCTATTGGTGATGCATTTGCAGATCGTATTATAACAGAAACCATAGTTCGTGTAATGAGAGATTATTCAAAATAAAACTTTAAATAAATTATTATGAGACGATTACCAGTTTATTTGCTACTTGATACATCAGGTAGTATGTATGGCGAACCTATTGAAGCCGTTAAAAATGGAGTACAAACACTTATATCAACATTGCGTAATGACCCATATGCATTAGAAACCGCATATATAAGTGTGATAACATTTGATAGTTCAGCACAACAAGTAACACCACTTACAGAACTGGCTGCTTTTCAACAACCAAGCATAACTGCAAGTGGGTGTACTGCTATGGGTGGAGCTTTAGAACTCCTTTCTCAGAAATCTGATTCAGAGGTAACCAAAACAACAAAAGAAACAAAAGGTGATTGGAGACCTTTAGTATTTATTTTAACAGATGGAGAACCAACAGACGATTTAAATAAAGGTTTAGCAGAATTTAAAAAACGTAAGTTTGGAATGGTTGTTGCTTGTGCAGCAGGAATGGGTGCTAATACCGATACGCTTAAACAAATTACAGAAAACGTTGTTCAGTTAGATACCGCTGATAGTGAGTCTATCAAACAATATTTTAAATGGGTGTCAGCTTCTATTAGTACAACGTCAAAATCTGTTGAGAGTACTGGTTCTGAACCTAATTCTTTAAGTGAATTACCTCCTCCTCCTCCAGAGGTAAATATTGTTCTATAATTAAAAAAAAGTGAGAGAGGAAAAACTCCTTTCTCACTCCTTATACAAAAATGAGACGATTACCAGTATATATACTTATAGATACGTCAGGTTCAATGCAGGGTGAACCAATTGAATCTGTGAAGGTTGGATTAAGCGATATGATTGCTTCTTTGCGTAATGACCCTTATGCATTAGAAACAGTTTGGATTAGTTTAATCACATATGATAGCGAAGTAAAACAGATATTACAACTTACAGCTTTAGAGGATTTGCAGATTCCTGAAATTACTACTCCAGAATCAGGTCCAACCCATACGGGAGCGGCATTAGAATTGTTATGTAATAAATATGATTCGGAAGTAAGTATGGGCTCTATAGAACATAAAGGGGATTGGATGCCTTTATTGTTCTTACTAACAGATGGGAAACCTTCTGATATACAACTTTACAATAAGATGGTGAATGAGGTTAAGAAACGAATGTTTACTAATATAGTTGCATGTGCTGCCGGACCAAAAGCTAAGACAGAACCTCTAAAATTACTTACTGAAAATGTTTACTCATTAGAAACTATGGATCCTGCAACATTTGGTAAATTTTTTTCATGGGTAACAATACAAGTTACAGGTGGAGGAAAAACAATGGGTGTTACAGATTCTATCGAATTACCAAAACCACCAGCAGAAGTAAATCTAGTGATTTAATAAAAGTATAATTATATAATTATGAGACGTTTACCTATATATTTCCTTATTGATGTTTCTGAATCAATGGTAGGAGAACCTATTAAGCAAGTTGAAGAAGGAATGCGAATGATTATTCAAGAGCTTCGTACAGATCCTTATGCATTAGAGACTGTACATATTGGTATAATTGCTTTTGCAGGAAAAACTAAAGTATTAACTCCTTTAACTGAGTTGTACAAATTTTATCCTCCTACTTTCCCTATTGGTGGTGGAACTTCTCTGGGTAATGCTCTGCAAACTTTAATGAAAGAAATAGAAACCTCTGTAACTAAAACTACGTTAGAACAAAAAGGTGATTGGAAACCTATTGTATTTTTATTTACAGATGGCACACCTACAGATAATCCTATTTCAGTTATTGATAAATGGAATGCAGAATACAGACGAAGATGTAATATAGTGGCGATTTCAATTGGTGATAATGCTGATATAGATGTTCTTAATAATATCTCTGAAAATGTTTTAAATTTAAAGAGCACTGATGAAACTTCTTTTAAAACATTCTTTAAATGGGTAACAGCTTCAATTAAAACTACAAGTGCTTCTGTAACAAATACTGGAATAGATGAAGTGAATTTAGCTCCAATAGATGGTATAAAATTGGAAAAGGTAGATACAGCTCCGTTATACACAAAGATTGATGAGAATTTTGCCGTAATACCTGCAAAATGTCAAGAAACGAAAAAAATGTATCTAATTAAATATGCAAAACGTGGTCAGATATCCCCTGAACTTGAATCTATAAAGGATATGCCTGAATATAAAGAAACCTTTAAGTTAGTTGGTGCTTACCCTATAAATGAAGAAGAATATAAATCTTTATCAGATGGATTGTCAACCCATCGTAATATTTCTACTTCTGATTTAATCGGACGTCCAACATGTCCATGCTGTGGTAATCAATATGGAATGGTAATTTGTGATTGTGGAAATGTATTTTGTGTAGATGAAGATGGAGTTAGTGAATGCCCATGGTGTGGAATGGAGGGAGAATTAACCTTTAGTGATAATAGTATGGATATTAGAAGAGGTAGGGGGTAATGTATGGAAGAATATATAAAATATGTGAGTGATTTAATTAATGAAGAGTCACCAGAGAGAACTAAGAAATTTATTGAGTATGTATACAAAAAATTATCAACAGAATTCGAGGAGCATCTTATGAATATATTTACAGTTAAAGAAAATGAGATAAATCAATTACAGTTATATGTTCCTAACGCATCAGTCAATAAACTTTATGAGTATACGTTACATTTAGACTTACCTACAGATATAAAAACTGTAGAGGTGTCTGGTTTATGTGTTGAAGTTCATGGACTTGAAATTAAACAAATAGAAGGAACTAGTAGCTTTATAATAAAAGGAACTCCTAAGCAGGCAGGAACATTTAATATTATTGTTAGATATAAATTTGAGTCTCTCTTAAAAAATAAGGAATATATCGAACGTAATATACAAATTATAATAAATCCCGACCCAAGGGATTTGTGGAAAAATATCCCTGTAGATTGGGGAAATATGCCAGAACCTAAGTATATGAAGGAGGATACTGAATGTGAATATATCCTTGCACCTTCGTTATCTGATGGAACTCCTCAGAAAGATATTGTAGCCGCAAGTAAGCGTGGTCGTTCTCATGCGCAAGAGGGCAAACCAAGAGATGACCATTTTAAACTGAAACATATGGATAATGGTTGGTATATTATTTCAGTAGCGGATGGTGCTGGTTCTGCAAAATTTTCACGTGAAGGATCACAAATAGCTTGTAATACAGTAGTTGATTATTGTCAATCTCAATTAATAGATAATAAGAAGTTTGAAGAAAATATAGAGTGTTACAATGAATTCAAGAACGATAGTGAGAGCGAAGCAAGAAAGATAGTAGGTGATGATATCTACAAAATAGTAGGAACTGCTGCATTTAAAGCTCAACAAGCTATCAATAAAGAAGCCAATAGACAGAATTTACCAGCTAAGATGTATGCTACAACATTATTACTTTCAATATGTAAAAAGTTCTCATTTGGTTGGTTTGTAGCTTCTTTCTGGGTAGGGGACGGGGCAATATGCTTATTTGATAAAAAATCAAGAACAGCGAAATTGCTAGGAATACCAGATGAAGGTGAATACGCAGGTCAAACTCGTTTTTTAACTATGCCAGAGATATTTAAGGATGCAACAGCATTATATCAAAGATTGCGCTTTAATATAGTGGATGATTTCACTGCTTTATTTTTAATGACAGATGGTGTAAGTGATCCTATGTTTGAAACGGATGCAAACTTAAATAACTACGATAAATGGGAAACACTATGGGATAGACTTGCTAATGACAAAGATAATCCTGTTCATTTAGTAGATGATAATAAAGAGTCTGCAATAGAACTACTTAGTTGGTTGGACTTCTGGTCTCCTGGTAATCATGATGATAGAACAATTGCAATATTATACTAAGTTATGGCAAATATAGTTAAATTAACAGCCTCAGATGGTTCAATAGTTGAATTTTACGATGAAGTTAAAGCTCAAGGAGGTGTAAAAGATGTTTACTTTCATACCAAAAAGCAATACGTTGTGGCTTTTTATCGTAAGGATTTAGGTCCACAGGATAAGGAAAGATTAAAAAACATTGTGGGAACTTATTATTCTAGAATATTTGACCAACAAAATGGTGGATTATATTGGAAAGATTATTTGATAATGCCTGACAGAACAGTAGAATGGAATGGAAAAATAGGGGTAACAGTTCCATTTTATAGTTCAAAGTTCTTTTTTAACGGAGGACCATTTGATAAGCAAGAGAAAAATGGAAAATGGTTTGCGTCAGCTAAACTACGCAATAGATTTTTACCAGCAGATCAAAAAGGTACATGGTTGACACATATTCACATGTGTATAAAGATTGCTCGTGCAGTACGTAGACTTCATGCTGCAGGCCTTTGTCATTCAGATTTATCATATAATAATGTTCTTGTAGATCCTATAACTGGGAATGCATGCATTATTGATGCTGATGAGTTGGTTGTACCAGGAAAATTCCCGCCAGGTGTAATTGGTACTCCAGATTTTATCGCCCCTGAAGTTATGGAAACTAAGTCATTACCATTAGGTGATCCTAAAAAGAAATTACCATGTATAGATACAGACAAACATGCTTTGGCGGTAATGATTTATATGTATTTGCTTAATCGACATCCTTTAAGAGGAGGAAAAGTATATGATACAGATCCCGCCATTGATGAAGAATTGTCAATGGGTAAGAATGCTGTATTTATAGAACATCCTACAAATTCTATTAATAGGGTTAAAGTAAAAGACTTAGAAAAAAGTCAATTACCTCAAGGTGATCCAAGCAAATTGCCATATACAATTTGTGGACCGTATTTAAAGTCTTTGTTTGATCAAGCGTTTATAGACGGATTACATGATCCAAGTAAAAGACCAACTGCTCTTCAATGGGAAATAGCTCTGGTCAAAACTGCTGATTTGGTTCAACCATGTCAAAATCCAAATTGTGAAGCGCATTGGTATGTTTTTGACAATTCTACTAAGCCTAAATGTCCATTTTGTGGCAAGGAGTATAAGGGTAAATTGCCTATATTGAATTTCTATTATAGTCCAGGACATGGTAAATTTATGGATGAGAAGTATCGTTTAATGGTATATGACAAGCAAACTCTATATATGTGGCATGTAAATCGTTTTATATCCGCAAACGAAAAGACTTCTGACGATAATAAAAAACCTGCAGGTGATTTCCATTTTCATAATGGTGAATGGATATTAATTAATCGTCGTATGGACTCGTTATATGAGATATTATCAGATGGAACAAAGAAACAGATAAAAATAGGAGATTTTGTAACACTTACAGATGGAAAGAAGATACTCTTATCGGATAAAGATGGTGGAAGATTAGTCGTTGTACAACTTGTTAATAACTAAAATTTTATGGCAATAAAAGAGCAGTGCAAACAATGTAGGAGTTATACAGTATGCTCTGAAAATAGTGAATTTAATGGCGTATCGTGTCCTAATTATTCAAGGCGTATCAATCTAACAAAAACTGAGGATAATGTGGCAAACGAAAAACTTGAAGATAATAATGCTGAGGTAGTGTCTACTAGTGTAATATTACCTGATACAAATCAAAGTATCAAAGGGTGGTTAACGTTTTTCCTCTTTTCTATTGGTTTAGGTGGAATTATAAATGCTATTTTCCCTATTGCTACATATAATGTGGCAGAGTATAGCGGTAGTCATTTTCTAGCATTAACAGATGTTGTGCTAGGTATAATGATGTTGTTATTGGCTTCTTATGCAATCTATTCATTTGTAAAGAGAAAACCAAATGCAGTTTTTTTAGGCAAAATGTACGTAATTATCGTATTTGCTACAAATTTTCTTTCCTTGCTTGGTGGAGAATTCGAAGAAACTGGGTTTGGAAGTATAACACAAGTCATTAGGGGGCTTATCTGGGGCGTTATCTGGTTCTTATACCTTACTTTTTCAAAGCAAGTAAAAGAAATCATACCAAAGTTCTATCGTAAAATCCTTAATAGAGACTACTATATTATTGCGGCTTTTGTTTTCATTCCTTTACTATTTATGGGACTCGGCGTAGGTGATATTGCAAAAAATAGCTACAAAAGTGAGACTGAATTCATGGCGTCTTCAAAACTCGAATACAATGAATATACAGATGGAAGAATAATCTTTACTAAGCCACTTGGATATATTTGTGAAAAACACGAAATCAAAGATCCAAAAATCACCTTGTATAGTCTTGAATTAGAAGACCAAGCAACAATTACGATATGTAGCAATTACGATTCAGATGTATCTACGTCTAACTTTATATCGTACTGGAAAAATTGGGAAGATGAAAGTTTAGAGGATATTAGATTTCGGGAGATAGTAAATGAAAAGCGCAGTATTAATGGCAATCCTTACTTCATTAAGACCGTAGAGTATCAAACTGAGGTTCCTATAACTTGGGATTTTGCATTACTCTTTAATACGAAGACAGGTAAAGTATGTCTCATCTCATATTATCGTGTAAAACAAAGCGAGAGTTGCTTTAATGAACTTTTATCATCAATCAGATTCTGATTAACGATATATGCTAAAAATAATTAGAAATAATCAGGAGTTCGGGCCATATGACTACCAGACGCTTTCTACATATGTTAAAAGCGGTCAAATACTTCTATGTGACCAAGCGAAAGATACTACGACTGGCGAAATTAACTCAGTTCGGTACTTCTTCAAGAGGCATAAAGTTAAAGTTAAAGTAGAGAAGAAAGGGGGACTAATTGAACAGTTGAAAAACATTGGAGGGGAATTAATTATACCAAAGTCTGTTATTGCTAGCAAACAATGGATATCAGATAAGAGACTACTATTACTTGCAATGGTGGGATTATGCCCATCACTGATGATGATTCTTCCGCTTGGAGGATTCTTCACTTTCTATTGTGTATCACTATACTTTGCTGCAATATGGGGATTGTTTTTCTATTTCTTTTTTAAGACAAATCAGGTTAATGTAAGAACCACTTTATTGGTGTTCTTTTTAACACAGTTTATCGTATTTGTCTTATGGGATGTGTTAGGATTACCTTCGATTAATCCTTTCTACCACTTAGTAGAAACTGTATTCCCGTTTAATATGATTGGATACATATTCGGTGTCGGATTTACTGAAGAATTGGTAAAATTGCTTCCTCTTCTTATAATCTGTTATTGTTCAAAGGAACCTCTTATTCCACAAACATTAGTCTACTATGGTTTAATGTCTGGTATTGCATTCGGTGTATTCGAGGGTGTACAATACCAGATGGGGGTTAATGCAGAATTGGAATACTCGTCTTCTTTCTTTATGAATATTGCGAGGTTGACCAGTTTGCCGTTTCTCCATGCAATATGGTGTGCTATAGCAGGCTATTTTATCTCATTTGCTAACTTGTATCCAAAGTATAGAATATCGTTGTATTTCTTGGCAGTTGCAATACCAGCAGTAATTCATGGCCTATACGATACTTTCTGCGGAAGTTACTTGGGAATGCTAATTGCACTACCTATAACCTTTATAGGTGTAATTATGCTGATGACATATTTGAAGCAAGGGGTTAATTATCAATCTAAGTTGAGGAAATAATATGGGAACTTGTAAATATTGTAAAAAGGATGCAGGGTGGTTTAGAAACTCTCATGATGAGTGTGAAGTGATTCATAAAAATGGAGTTGAAGAACTTAGGAGTTGTATTACTAGTTGTTTTCAACGATGTGAAGATTTCTACTTGTATCAATCAAAAATAAACGAAGTAATCTCCAGAAGCTACATTCAAACAGAAGAGCTAAAGAATATATACATAAGTTCAATTGATAGTGCTGTGGAGCAATATCTCAACGATGGTCTTATTTCACCTAAAGAGAAGTCTACCATAGCGAGGTTTATTCAATTTACTGGTTATACTGCAGCAGACCTTAATCAAAACGGAACCATTGAAAAGATGTTACAATGTGAAGTGTTGGTACAATTACTAAATGGTCAGCAACCGACTCCACAAATTACAGTTGCTGGTAGTCTTCCATTTATGCTTGGTAAGGATGAAAACTTGATATGGGTCTTCAGAAATATTACTCTGCATCAACAAAAAGTTCGAAGAGAGTACAAAGGTAGAAATAGAGGTTTTAATATTAGAATCTGTAAAGGAGTATATTATAGAACAGGAGGTTTTAAGGGAACTCCTATAGAAACAACATATATGCATAAAGTAGGTATAGGAATGGTGTGTCTAACAACTAAACATTTATATTTCTCTTCTCCAGAGAAAAGTATTAAAATTCCATATGATAAAATATTAAGTGTTGAAACTTATTCAAATGGAGTGGGTATTCAGAAGGATGGTGCAAATGATAAACCAATATTTCTTGAGGGACTTAATAGTTGGTTTACTTATAATGTTATTGCAAATCTAAAAAAATAATTGTATATGAAAAATCTTTTATTAACATTAATCTTTTTATTAATTAGTTCAGTGCAAATTACTGCACAGTCTTGGAGTTACCCATCATCAAACGGTGTAAGTAAAGAAAGTAAACAACAGGCAACTATTACATTTAAGAACAAGTCAGATTACACAATGACCTTAAAGATTATGAAAGAATATGGTGGTGTGTATACAACTATTGTTTTGTCTTCTCATTCTAGTAGTGTAGTTGGGTTTACAAGTACTAGTAACTATAAACTAAAGATTAAAGCAGTAAATAATGGAATAACATCATATCATGATGGAGGTAGTTTCTCTGTAACTTGTAACGATTATCAGTGGACAGAAGGAACGATAGAATTCATGTTATCTACGTACGGAAGTGGACTTGGACCAAAAATATCAGCTAAAGAATTTGAAAGTAATTTGTAGTTGACGAAAAATAGTGAGCCTATATTTTATTTATACTTTATAAAACTAATTATATGTTTTCTTAGAAAATTTGAGAAAAAATTATAATAATCATAATTCATTAAGTCATGGATAAAAAAAATCAATTTCAAGGTCTGACTGATGCCGAGGTGCTCAAAAGTAGAGCCCAACATGGCGTAAATATTCTAACGCCTCCTGAAAAACAGTCGCTATGGTCTAAATTTATGGAAAAATTCGAGGACCCTCTTATTCGTATCTTACTTGTAGCGGGAGCATTGTCAATAGGTATTGCTTGCTATGAGTTCTGGGGATTGGGTCATAATTGGACTGTATTCTTCGAACCTATTGGTATTTTTGTTGCCATTTTGCTTGCTACTGGTTTATCTTTCTATTTTGAACTTATTGCAGATAAAGAGTTCTCAATTTTAAATCAAGTAAATGATGATGAACCTGTTAAGGTTATAAGAAATGGCAATACTATTGAAGTACCTAAACGAGATGTTGTTGTAGGTGATGTTGTTATCTTATCAACCGGAGATGAGGTTCCTGCGGATGCAGAATTACTTCAATCTATTACATTGCAAGTTGATGAATCTACCTTGACTGGTGAACCCGTGTGTGGTAAGACAACTAATAAGGAAGAATTTGATAGTGAAGCAACATTCCCTTCAAACCATGTCATGAAAGGAACAAAAGTAATGGAAGGTCATGGAATATGTCGTGTATTTGCTGTTGGTGATAAGACAGAGAATGGAAAGGTTTTTGAGGCTGCACAAATTGACGATAGTGTGAAAACTCCTCTTAACGAACAATTAGATGGTCTTAGTGATTTGATTACTAATTTAAGTTATTTCTTTGCAGGTTTGGTTATCATTGGTCGACTTCTTGTTTTCTTTGAATGGAATTGGCTTGCTCTATCATTGTTAGTTCCAACTGTTCTATTCTTCTATTTAGTGATTAAGAAATTTGAAGATTTCAGTAGAGCAAAATGTATTCTGACCATTGTTTCTTTCTTTGCTATTTTCTTAGCAATGGTACTTGGATTATTCTATTATCTTCATCCAAACATGGAGATTGCAGAGTTGTTGACATATACGATGCAGACTTTAATGATTGCAGTAACGCTTATTGTAGTTGCAGTACCTGAAGGACTTCCTATGGCTGTAACATTGAGTTTAGCATATAGTATGCGTCGTATGCTTAAAACCAATAACTTGGTTCGTAAGATGCATGCTTGCGAAACTATGGGTGCGACAACTGTTATTTGTACAGATAAAACTGGTACTTTAACACAAAACCAGATGAAGATTTACAAAACTAACTTCTACTCTCTAGCAGATCAAAAGTTAGTTGATGATGAGATTAGTGTTTTGGTTAAAGAGGGAATCGCTGTAAACTCTACTGCGTCGTTGGATTACTCTGATACAAGTAAAGCAAAAGTCTTAGGAAATCCAACAGAGGGTGCTTTACTATTATGGTTAAAGGAGAATGGTTTAGATTATATGGTATTAAAGAATAATACCACATTAGTAGAAGAGCTACCATTCTCTACTGAGAGAAAATATATGGCTACTGTAGTAAACTCTTCTCTTGGAAAGAAAATCTTATATGTTAAAGGTGCTCCTGAAATTATTCACTCATTGTGTAAGCATACATGCGAGAACATTGATAAAGCAAGTATAGATAAACAACTCCTTATTTACCAAGAGCAAGCTATGCGTACACTTGGATTTGCATATCAAATACTTGAAGATGGAGATGAAACTATTGCTGATAATAAGGTCGTTGCAAATAATTTAACTTTCCTTGGTATCGTTGCTATCTCAGACCCAGTTCGTGAAGATGTGCCAACTGCTGTAGAAGAATGTATCAAAGCTGGAATTGCGGTGAAGATTGTAACAGGTGACACTCCTGGAACTGCAAAAGAAATAGGACGTCAGATTGGTCTATGGACAGACAATGATACTGATAAGAATATTATAACTGGTCCTGAATTTGCTGCATTAAGTGATGAGGAAGTGGATAAAATTGTTCTGGATCTTAAGATAATAGCACGTGCACGCCCAATGGATAAGAAACGTCTTGTTGAAGCATTGCAACGCAAAAATCAAGTTGTTTCTGTTACAGGTGATGGTACAAATGATGCGCCAGCATTGAATGCTGCACATGTAGGTTTATCAATGGGTGATGGTACTTCTGTTGCAAAAGAAGCTAGTGATATTACCATTATAGATAACTCATTTAGTAGTATTGGTCGTGCTGTAATGTGGGGACGTTCTTTATATCAAAATATTCAACGTTTTCTATTGTTTCAATTAACTGTTAATGTTGCAGCTTGCTTTATTGTATTAATTGGTGCATTCATGGGAACCGAATCTCCTCTAACAGTTACACAGATGCTATGGGTAAACCTTATTATGGATACATTTGGAGCGATGGCATTGGCATCTCTACCACCTTCACTATCCGTAATGAAAGACAAGCCTCGTGATAGAAATGCATTTATCATTAATAAATCTATGGCATATAATATATTTGGAGTCGGTTTGTTCTTTTTTGCAATTACTCTAGGTTTCTTGTATATTTTCCAACATGCAGACATTACTAGTGTTAGAGACTTATTCTCATTACAATTAGGTGAAAGTAATGCAGTGACTGGATACGAACAAACATTGTTATTCTCTATATTCGTATGGACACACTTTTGGTATATGTTTAACACTCGTTCATATGAGGCAAACAATAGTTACTTTAAACTAAAACAAAGTTCAGGATTTAAAACTATTGTTGGAGTAATTATTTTGGGACAAATTATCATTGTGGAACTGTTATACAACTTCTTCAATGTTGAACCTATGTTCCATACTACAGATTGGCAGTTCAATCTTAATGGTTGTATTGATTGGCTCATAATAGTCGGAGCTTCATCTTTAGTTCTTTGGGTACGTGAACTTTGGTTCTTACTAACAAAGAAAAAATAAGCCACTTACTCAATGCCATCGGCTCACTTACTGGTGGCATTCTTTTCTTTGTGTGGATGTGGTTAGGAGGTAAGTGGTGGTAAATATATATAAAGAACTATAATTATTAAATACTATGACACGAGAAGAACAATTACAATTTTGTAGAGTCTGTAAAAATAAAAGTTCAGATCCACATAAGGGGATTATCTGTTCATTGACAAATGAGAGGGGAGATTTTGATGGAATCTGTCCTAATTATGATGAGAATATTCAAGAGGCTGAAAAGGCAAGATTACAGCAAGCTGAGAAAGAAAGACAAACCAAAGAGAATCTTACTATATCTGGTTGGTTGGCTATTTTCTTATGGTTAGGAATAGGAGTTGGAGCACTAGTAACAATTCTTTTTACATTAGCCACATATAGTGAGTTAAGTATAACTCCACTTCTAGGAATATTATTGCTCATTTATCTATTATGTTATGTGGTATGTGCTGTACTTACCATTAAGGCCTTTTATAAAAGAGAGACTAATGCAGTATCGTTAGCTAGAACTTATATAGCGATGATATTTATTGATATAATTCTAGTCTTAGTTACTAGTTTCATAATAGATGATTTTAGTGATTTTCCTATGGCTGTAAGGTCATTTGTATGGGGAACAATTTGGTTCTCGTACTTATCTTTTTCTGGGAGTGTTAAGGAAATAATCCCGCCTATAACAAGAACATGGGAAAAGACTGAAAAGATTATTTTGACAATATTTTTTGTTGTATGTTCAGCACTTTGTGTTGGCATGTGTTATTCTGTAAAAAATCCAATGTTGAGTGTGTTCTATTCTAAAACTCAGATAATTGATTCGTGGATAGAAGAAATGAATAAGAGTTTGCCAGATAATTCAAATCCTGAAATTTCAGTTATAAGAGCAGAGAGAGAAAATGATAAAATTGTTCTAGTGGCGCAATTTAAAAGATCTTTTCAAGATGTAAACAAATCAGACATAGATTTAATAGCATTGCGAAGAAGACAAGAAGTATTGCATGGAATAGCGAATGGAACTCATGCTGAACTTCATGATTTTATGACAGCCTTATTTGGCGAAGGATATATATTATGTTATCGTTATTTGGATAGTAATTCAATATTTTTGTACGACGTAGCAATTACTGGCTATGATTATTTTACTGCATTAGAAGCTGGCACTAATTTTAAATGTGAGGA
>JAEIGA010006865.1_pt1 | contig 17302 bp, 32 predicted proteins | sample 9270691 | NCBI WGS metagenome assembly JAEIGA01 (sample SAMN17057246, study PRJNA624740) | gut metagenome | biome: biome; isolation source: fecal sample | host: Bos grunniens | place: China: Xizang | collected 2019 | reverse complement strand
TATGATATAATATAGATACAGTAAAGGAAAGGAGAATACATAAAAATGTTAATGAAAGTAAGACGAGCGAGTGATATAGTAATGGGTAATGAAGCACCACCCGTTGTAGAAGAAGTGGAAATCAAAACCATTGAAGATGTTATTGCTTTATCGGAAAAATATCAAGCAAATATAATTCTTAATCAATATTTTTGTGATGACAAAGAAAATGAGCTACTCGTTTATGATGATTATATAGAATAGGAGAAGAATATGAAAGTAAAAACTGTTCCAACTTTGTTCTTGACCGACAAAGAGCAAAGTGCTTTAAGAAACGAGCTTCACCGCTCGGCACAACCTTGTATGTTTACAGACTGTCCCGAAATAGATTGTGTTGAGTGTCCTTTACGCAAGGCAAACGAAGCCTATAAGGCTTACAAGCACGAACTTGAGGTGGTATTGAGAAACTGTATCACCGAAGTAGAGGAAGACTAATTCGGCGGCGGATAGCCTATGTAATGACATAGGCTACTCTACCGCCATCAACGTATTTAGACGTCAGACGTCTAAAAATCTTTTTTGATAAATTTTCAAAAAAACTATTGACAAAATCAATTTTTTATGGTATAATATATATGTAATCAAGGGGGAACAACCCAAATAAAAGAAAGAAAGGAAAAAAACAAAATGCCTACCAGAAAGCAGTACAAACTTTACATCAGAGGAATTATCAGAGAAAGAGAGGGCGACATCGTCGGGGAGATAGATATACCCGTTGCCTACTACGCTCACAACAAAGAGGAAGCCATAGAGGAAGCCTCAAAGGTTGCGAGGGCTATGGCGAGAGGTATATCGGCAGAGGACAATGGATACGAAATGCTCTACACTATCCTCTGCGATAAGGCTGCGTGCTACGAGGACTAATGCCAAACGAATTGAGAGGGAGAATACTCCCTCTCGGTTCGGTGAGTAGATTTAGACGTCAGACGTCTAAATAAGTTTTTAAATTATTTTTCAAAAAAGTATTGACAAAATTTGATTTTTGTGGTATAATATATATGTAATCAAGAGAGAGGAGTAATAACTATGTGGGTTTTGTGTATATTACAATATGTGTTAAGTTTTTTTGGTGGGTACTATCTTATGAAAGGTATTCGAGAGCGTAGGGTTGGAGTGTTTGTGATGTCGGTTGCCCTTATTGTTGGTGCTTTCCTTTCCTCTTATGGTTTCCATTATTTACAAAATATATAAGAGAGGTACATACTATGTGGCTATCGGATTTAGAAAAAGCGGTTGAAGCAATTAAGGCTTCAAGAGAGAATTTTGTTATTGATAAAGTTATGCCTTGTTGGGATGGTGGTATAGTATTTTATACCACACACCATACTGTGATAAAGTGGTTTCCCGACGGAACTATTATTGAAAGAGGAAGGGAGGATTGGAGAAAATAATGGATAAGATTTTGAAACTGAAAGAGGCGGCAGAGGCGGTTGGTTTAGAAGCCATTTTATATCCTAATATGGAGTTTGTTGGCAGAGATATGAAAACTCGCAGATGTATTGAGTTGGATATTGCTCTCCCTATTCCCGAAGATGAAGATGAAAGACCAAGTGATACAGAACTGTGGTTAATCTTCCACCCCGACACTTATGAACTTCTTGATGACAACTTAAAATGTCCTTTGGTGGAGTAAACTACCGACCGCACTATGCGGTCGTGGTATATTTAGACGTTAGACGTCTAAACCGATTTCTAAAAAAATTTTTCAAAAAACTATTGACAAATTGTTCAAACTGTGGTATAATATAAGTGTAAGAAAGAGGGGTGGTATTATGATTGGTGGACTTATTTGCATTGGAATATGTTGTCTTGGACTTTTGGCTTGTCATATTGTTCTATTGGTAGATACCACCATACAAAACCACAAATGGAAAAAGAATTCGACAAGAGGAGGAAAAAATGAAGAAATGTCCAAATTGCGGTAGCACTGCACAAGTTAGACCAGTCAACACAACAACAGGTGTTAGTTGGAGTGGCACCACACAAAACAATTTTTATCGTTGCGGTTGTGGTTGTGCTTTTCGTCATTCTATATATTTCGATGCAGACAAAAAGAGTTGGTACGAAACCATAGTTCAACTAAAACAAAATCATAAAAAGGGAGAAGAAAGAAAATGAAAATATCAGTAACATTAACTAAAGAAGAAAAGAACAGTACAGAAAATTTGGTTTTAAGAGACCCTTGCACAAATATTGAATGTGGCAACATAGATTGCGATTGTTGTCCCTTGCACGAGGTTGCGGTAGCACTTCGTAAGGCACAAGAGAATTTCAGTAAAGTATTGCAATCAATCGATGAGGAATGAGAGGGCAACCCTCTCTCCATCAAATTTAGACGTCAGACGTCTAAAAATCTTTTTTAAAAAAATTTTCAAAAACTATTGACAAATCAATAAATTTGTGGTATAATATTATTGTAATAAAGAGAAAGGAAATTACATAAAATGAAAAAGAACAACGAACCAATCGTAATGCGTGGCGAGGTTTGGTATGCCGACCTCTCTCCCTCAAAGGGTAGTGAGCAAGGCGGTATGCGACCTGTCCTCGTAATTCAAAACAACATCGGCAACAAACACGCTCCGACTACTATCGTAGCACCTATCACAAGCAGACTTACCAAAAAGCTCTTGCCTACTCACATCGCTGTCGCACAAGGCGAAGGCGGTTTGAGGGCGGAAAGCATTGTACTGTTGGAGCAAATAAGAGTAGTTGACAAGCAAAGACTACTCCAAAAACTTGGTGCTTTGTCAAGTAAAAAAATATTAGAGGTTGACGAAGCAATTAGGGTTAGTTTGGAGGTTTGATATGATAATTATAGGTTTGGTAATGATTGCAAGTCTATTGTTTATAGACTTATTCGCATTAGGTTATGCGATACTCAATCGAAAGTTTTGTTGGGGTTTAGTTAGTGTTGGTATAGGGGCATATTTGGTGTTCCTTGCCGTACAATCAATTAAATGTCTTATGGAATTTGGAATATGAGAGGGGCAACCCTCTCTTTCCTTATGCAAGATTTAGACGTTAGACGTCTAAATAAATAATTACATAAATTTTCAAAAAGGTATTGACAAAATTTGATTTTTATGATATAATATAAGTACCAAAGGAAAGAGAGGTAAACAAATGGAAGGTGTAGCATTACTTATATTATTTTTATGTATGTTTATTATAGCCTTTACTATCATAGGTATGATGAACTTATACTACTCACTCAAAGAAAAAAAGTGGAACAAGTGGGTGGCTAAAACATTGGCAAAACATCCCGAACTCAAAGTGTTATTGAGTGAGTATCACCGATTAAGTAGCGAAGAAACGGAACTGTTTTGGGAGAGAAGAAAACTCCAAAAAGATATTGACAGTTGGGTGGAGAAAAATAAATATTTACCCGCAGGTCATAGGGTGGATGCACATATTGAACATCTTAAAGAACTTCTGCACGAACAAGAGGAAATCGCGGCGGAGTATAGTGGATTGGTGGCACAAGCAAGACAAGACCTTGAAGATTTTTGGGAAAAGAACTATCCCGACATCAAAGAAGAAAAAAAGATAATGTGGTTGGATTAAGTCCAACCCTTTTTGATTTAGACGTCAGACGTCTAAACCGATTGTATAAAAAATTTTCAAAAAAACTATTGACAAAACTTGATTTATGTGGTATAATATATATGTAATAAAGAAGAAAGGAAAAACTTACTTATGGAAAAAGCAATTTACTTTGATATGGATGGCACTCTCGCAAATCTCTATGGTGTTGAGGGTTGGTTGGATAAACTCCGCAACTATGACCCCTCTCCATTTATAGAGGCAAACACACTACTCAATATGCAGGCTCTCGCACATCGTCTTAACACTCTCCAAAAGAACGGCTACACTATCGGCATTATATCGTGGCTCTCTATGGAAAGCACCGCAGAATATGACGAGGAAGTAACAAAGGCAAAACTTGATTGGTTATCCGTTCATTTAAATTCGGTCAAGTTTGACGAAATCCATATTGAAAAATATGGAACTCGCAAGAGTACACTCGCACAAATCAAGGGCGGTTTGTTGTTTGATGATAATCCCAAAGTCCGCAAAGAGTGGATAAAAAACAATCCAAATGGTTGGGCTTGTTCGGAACGAGAGATACTTGCGGTATTAGAACAACTTAAATAACAAAGCAAAAGGCGGTCTGCACAACCGTCTTTTGTATTGCGTGGATTTAGACGTTAGACGTCTAAATAAATTTTTTAAAAAGTTTGCGAAAAGGTATTGACAAAATTTGATTTATGTGATATAATATATATGTAATCAAGAGAAAGGAATAATTACTTATGAACTATCACTACAAGCAAGTTCCATACTCCCAAACGGATAAAGCAGAAAAAGTACCCAAAGGAAAAGTTGTTATGGATTGGGGAGATTGGCGAATGGTTAAGGACTACATACTTTTTTTAGAGAGTGAACTTCACCAAGCCAATGGCTCAACTTTTTCGGACATAAGAACGGAAATGATAAAGCGGTTGGGCGAGGACAAAGTAAATCAATATTACGGAAAGGAAACAACAAAATGAAAGAAACTATTTTTGATAAAGTAAATGAACTGTTAGAACAATATATAGGCGGTCAAATCTTTTTTACGGAACTCGACAAGGCGGTCAAGTTTGACAAAGAGGTCTTGGAAAGTCTTATACTCAAAGTTGAAGAAATTGCCGACCCTCGCACTTACACTATCGCAAGTGGCGAAATAGGTCTTGCTATGCACAATCTTCAAGTTGACATAGATTTTCTTGTGCCAGGCGGTCTGCGACACGACCCCTCAAAAATCAATCTTGAACCCTTTAAAGATACCATAAAGGGTAAGCACTTTATATTCATTGATGACAGTTATTTTAGCGGTAAAACTGCGACAGTAATAAGAGAGGAGATAGAGAGGTATGGAGGAAAATTTGATGGTACTCTTGTGGCTTATGATGGGTCTAAAGTAAAAGAGGATAACGTATGGTCTTTATATCGTTATTATGACTACCACGATATACTCGGTAGAAAATTGGGAGAGTAATCTCCCTTTCTACCACTCAAGGATTTAGACGTCAGACGTCTAAGTCAAATTTTAAAAAATTTTCAAAAAACTATTGACAAATTGACAAAAATGTGATATAATATATATGTAATCAAGAGAAAGGAGATTACTTAAAATGGAACTTACTTATCAAACAAAACTTAATGGCAATTCAATCGGTATAGTATTCGGTAGTTTTGCCCCTCTCCATCAAGGACACCTTGATTGTATAATGAGAGCCAAAAAGGAAAATGACGGAGGTTGTCTTGTTATCAGTTGCGGTTTTGACGGAGATAAAGGAGAGCCACTAATGCCCCACCGCAAACGCTACCGCTATGTGCGAGAGCATTTCGCAAATGACGAATTGGTTGCGGTTTACTCAATCAATGACACCGAGATAGGAGCAGAGGAATATCCTCACGGTTGGGATAAATGGATGGCAGAATTTAATCGCATTTGGGAAATGGCGGTTGGAGAATGGGAACATCGTGTGTGGTACACAGGAGATAGATGTTATTACAACGATTTGATAGCAAGGGGCGAAAATGTTGTATTGCTTGATAGAGAAGAAAATCTCATAAGCGGCACAATGATACGAAACAACCCTCTCAAATATTGGGATAAAATTACCTTGCCTTTCCGCAGAGTATTCTCGCACAACATACTGATATGCGGAACGGCAAGTGAGGGAAAAACAACCCTTACCGCAGACTTGGGAAAATATTTCAATGCCCCTTACTCAACGGAGTATGCAAGAGATTATATGGCGGAAAGTAATGTTTCCGATTGGGAACTTGACGGAGCGGATTTTAGTGCTTTCCTTGTAGGACAGTATAATCTCAACAAAAAACTTATCAACTCTCCGCAGAATAACGGAATATTCTTTGCCGATAGCGATAGTATGGTTACTAAAATGTATGCGGAGCATTATGCCGAAGATGATAACTGTATTCTCACAAAGGAGGAATACAACAAAGTTGCGACACTCGCAGACGAACTGACCGCCAAATGTAAATGGGATAAGATATATTTACTTTGCCCCAAAGGAAAGTTTGTTGATGACCATAGTCGGTATATGGCACACTCGTCTATGAGTGAAAGAGAATTGCTTTATTCTCGTCTTGTTCGTAATCTCAAAGCAAGTGGCTTGTGGGATAAAGTAGTAATACTCAATTATGGATATTACGATAATTTTAAAATAATAGTTGAAGATGTAAAGGAGTTATTAAATCAATGAAAAAGTGGTTAAAGGAAGAATTTATCACGAATTGGAAACCTTTTGATTATGCGTTTCTTTTCGGTTTGTTGGCGGTACAGTTAATTATGACGCCATTTATGATAGATAGCGGAATGTCGGTAGGTTGGAATATCTTCGTACTGACCGCAAGTTTTATTGGTACACTCGCCACTATCATTTGTGCCAAAGGCAAAATGAGTTATTATGTTTGGGGATTTATACAGACAATTATGTTCTTGATACTCAACATAAAACTTAAATTGTGGGTAGAGAGTGCGGAGCAAATGTACTATCTCATTACTATGGTTATCGGTGTGTTTATATGGAAAAAGAATTTGAATAAGTCAACCGCCGAAATCAAACCCAAAAAGTTTACTATTCCAAAGTTTATTGCGACAGTTGTCGGTCTTGCGGTTATTTCGGTTGCGATATACTTTGTTGATGTAGCAATAGGAGGCACCGCACCATTACTTGACACTTTGAGTTTGTCTATTGCGATTGTCGCAAATATCTTGTGTTCGTTTTGTTATAAGGAACAATGGATTTTGTGGTTTGTTCTTGATGTAGTACAAACAATACTTTACTTTGTAATAGGTCAACCCATTATGGCGGTTATGTATATTGCGTGGACTATCAATTGTGTGTATGGTTGGTACAATTGGAACAAGGCAAATAAGGAAAAGGGGTAAAACCCTTTTCCCTCTCGTACAAATTTAGACGTCAGACGTCTAAATAAAAAGTTTCAAAAATTTTTCAAAAAGGTATTGACAAATAGGCAATTATATGGTATAATAAGTATGTCAAGAGGACACAAGGGGAGATAAGAATTGAAAAAGTATTCTCGCAATATGCACTCCCACCTTGCAAGGCTTGTGAAAAAATTTTGAAAAACTTTTCAAAAACCTCTTGACAAAACCGCAAAAGTGTGGTATAATATATATGTCAAGAGGCGAGGGCGATACAAGTGGTTTGTAGATGATAACTCCCAAGTATCGCAAAAAAAATCTACACAAATTTCTCAAAACCTCTTGACAAAAGCCACAAAGTGTGGTATAATATATATGTAATAGAGAGCCGAACTCAACAAACGGAGAAAAGGAAGAAAATTTATGAATTACACAGTAGCAGTAAACGAGAGCAAGAAAACCATTGAGGTAGTTATTGAGGGCAAGTACAAGGGTGTAGCCAAGTGTTGTTCCTCTGACAACTACAATTTGCAGACAGGTCTTGAACTTGCTCTTGAAAGAGCAAAGGTCGCAAAGGCAAATGCCGAAATGCCCAAAGTCAAGTCCGCAGAGGATATGTCAATAAGAGAGTTGGCGGCAATCATTGAACGCAAGTTGGGCAAGGGTCAGGTCGTTGTTATAGGCGAGGGCAGAGTGCCGTCGGCAAGTCAAAAGGCGGTGCTTCACTCCTATACCGATTGTAAGGGCGGTATAACCAAAGAGGAACTTGACGAAAAGGTCAACTCCGCTTATGACGAGGGATATGCAGACGGATATGCAGATGCCGTTGACGAGTATGACGAGGACTATGACGAGGATTGCGATTGCGATTGTGATGACGAGGATTGCGGTTGCGAGTGCCACAGTGCCGTAGGCGGTGTGGTGGTCATATCGGGTTCGGGCGGTTCAATTAGCGGTGCTATGCTTCGCAAAATGATTGAGGACTACGAAAGAAAAATGGGTAAGTAAAAACTCAATAGCAAAAAAGAGGGGAGAGCAATCTCCCCTTTTCTTTCCCTCTCGCAGATTTAGACGTCAGACGTCTAAACCGATTTTTAAAAATTTTTAAAAAAATTTCAAAAAAGGTATTGACAAAATTTGATTTTTGTGGTATAATAATACTGTAATCAAGAGAGGTTACAACATAAAAATCAAAAAAAGAAAAGAGGAAAAAACAATGAGCCATTACACAAAAGAACGCAACATCATCACATTTCACATTGACGGAGTAAACGGAGTTTACACCCTCAACATTGAGAACGGAGTTTTCACAGGTCTTAAAGGTACACCCATTAAGACTTGCCAAAAGAAAAACCAAATCCGTAATATTATGAACGGAGATAACACCCACCACCTTGAAAGAGTTTTAACCTATGTGTTTGAGTATGGATATACCGCACATTACACCCATTTTGTGAGGGCTATGACTACCGCAGAACGCCTTGACAATATGCACTTTGAGGGAGCAATTTGGGGCATAGACGAGTATGACTATATCGGGCAAACCTTTGACGAGTTTGTCAAGTACCGCAGAACGCTCCAAGAGGGCGAGAGATTTTCGGTAGCAAATTTCCGAGATTGGCTTGTAGCCGAAAGTAGTCGCAGAGAGTTGGGAGTTATAGCAGATATGCTTACACCTAATATGTATAGACAAGTCAAGCAATATCTCGCCAACCCCACAAAAGAGGAATGGGCGGTCGCGGCTTACTACCTTTCAAGAGGAAAGGTTTGGGAGTATGACGGTGGGGCATATAGAGTTTGCGAATATCTCCGCTTGTGTAGGGAAATGGAAAAGAAACCCGACAAGCAGAACAACTTTATGAGAGAGTATGTTGAAACTAAAAAGACTTACGAACTCAATAAAAAACAGTATGAGGACAATCGTTTAAGACAAAACTATGCTTTGCACTCAAAAGCATTTGAGTTTACCTTTGGCGAGTATTCGGTAGTAGTCCCCACTTGTGCAAAGGACATAATTGACGAGGGAGATAATATGCACCACTGTGTTGGCGGTTATGTTGGTAGAGTAGTCAACGGAGATACTTATATAGTATTTATCCGCAAAACCGAAACCCCCGACAAGTGCTATCTCACTTGCCAAGTCCACACCAATGGCGAAATCGGTCAATATTATCTCGCTTATGATAACCGCATATCCAAGCAAGACGATATAGAATTTTACAATGCTTTTGCAAGACACTTGCGAGAGAATTGGAATAACAACTAAAACCCAAAGGGGCGGTCTGCCGAAAGACCGCCTTTTCCCTTTCCGCAGATTTAGACGTCAGACGTCTAAACCGAAAGTTGAAAAAATTTTCAAAAAGGTATTGACTTTTTATTGCTTTTGTGGTATAATATTATTGTAGTCAAGAGGGGAAAGAAAAACGGACTTGACAAGTCAAAAAAATTTTTTAAAAAGTTTTCAAAAACCCCTTGACAAAATCAAAAAAATGTGGTATAATATATATGTCAAGGGGAGAGGAAAGCACACACCACTCCACCGACAAAACCACAACAAACATTTTTTAGAAACGAAAGGAAAGAAAACTATTATGATGAACGAAAGAACCTATCTCAACGCAATTCTCGCACTTGACCTCTCCGACGAACTCAAAGACGAAACCAATGCTCGTCTTGCTCGTCTTGATAGCAAGAACGAAAAGCGAAAGACCAAGCAGAACGAAAAGAACAAGACCGAAAACGAGCCTATCGTAAATGCGATACTTGAAGCACTCGGCGGTGGTGCTATGTTAAGCACTGACCTCGCAACCGCTATCGGTCAGTCCGTACCCAAGACCAACGGAATAGCAGGTGTGCTTGTTAACGAAAAGGTGCTTACCAAGACCAAAGTCAAGGTCAAGGGCAAGGGAGAGCAGACACAGTATGCTCTCGCAGAGGTTGACGAGGAAATCGTAGACGAGGAAACCGCAGACGAGGAACTCGCAGACTAATTGAATAAAGACGAGAGAGAGTGTGCCTCTCTCGTTTTTTTTGTCTGCCGAAATTTAGACGTCAGACGTCTAAACCGAAACTTACAAAAACCTAAAAAAATTTTCAAAAAGGTATTGACAAATCACTCTTTTTGTGGTATAATATTATTGTAATCAAAGGAAAGGAGTAAAAGCAAATGGCAAAATCAAAAAAGGTACTCCACGAGGAATTGAGAGCCAAGTATATGAAACTTGTATCCGATTTACTCGCAGAGCAAGACGAGGAAATTCTTGTGGTAGGCTCAAACGAAATTGCTATTCCTTGTGTGGATAGTGAGGACAATGACGAGTATATGGTTATTACTTTCAAAGTTCCCACAGGTTCAAGGGATGGCGACATTTATGACGGCTATGAAATGGCAGAGGACTATGCCCGAAAGGTAAGAGAACAAGCCGAGAAAGCCGAAAAAGCCAAAGCCGAAAAGGAAAAGAAAATCGCAAGAGATAAGGCTCAAAGAGAAGCCAAAGCCAAAGCGAAAGCCGAGAGAGAAGCAAAGGCAGAGTAAAACACAAGACGAGCAGAGAGGGGCAACCCTCTTTGCTTGTATGGGAAAATTTAGACGTCAGACGTCTAAACCGAAAGTTCAAATTTTTTAAAAAATTTTTTCAAAACCCCTTGACAAATGCCGAAAAATATGGTATAATATCTATGTTGAGAGGGCAAGGCAGACACGCCCCTATAACAAGAAAACGAAAGGAAAGGTAAAAAATGGTAAAGTTAGACCGTCGCAGAAAATACTACCTTGTATTAGACTGTGAAACCGCAACACTCCCCTATGCTTCAAAGTTTAGCGGAGAGCAGAAAAAGGCTATCGCAATAGCCAAACCCCTTATATATGATATTGGGTGGAAAATCATTGACGAGAGGGGAAGGGTATATTACCGCAAGTCTTATCTTGTAGCAGAGATTTTTTCAGTACCGCAGATTTTTAACACCGCCTACTATGCAAGTAAAAGACCATTTTACATTGAGAAACTCCGCAAAGGCGAGATAACTCTTGTATCGTGGGAATTGATAGCACAAGAACTCATAGAGGCTATGGAAGCCGTTGCCTCCGTAGGTGCTTATAACTCTATGTTTGACTACAAAAAGGCTATCAGTTTTACAGAGGAATATATCACTCACCTTTATTCTGACGATTTTTACGAGTGGGAAAAAGAGCAAGAACGCAGAATTGACTACATTCTCACAAACCCCAAAACACCGAGCGAAAGAGATTTCAACCCCGATATTTTTGAATTTAGAGGTGTTGAATATCCTCTGTTTGATATATGGGGATTGAGTTGCGAAAACCTGCTCAACAATGACGAATTTCGTTCTTACTGTAAAGAAAACAATCTCACTACCGCAAGTGGTAAATATTATCCTACCAATGCCGAAGTAACTTATAGATTTGTTAAAGGTCAAGACGATTTCATCGAGAGCCACACCGCAATAGAAGATGCCGACATAGAGTGCGAACTGTTGGCAGAGGTATTCAAAAAAGTCAAGCCGAAAAATATGACAATGGGAATTATTTATTTTCCTTTCCGTATCATAGGCAGAGCAAACTGAATAACCCAAGAGGGAGAGGGTGGAAACACCCTCTTTTTCGTGGGCAGATTTAGACGTTAGACGTCTAAAAAAGTTTTTGAAAAATTTTATAAAACCTATTGACTTTTGCGGTAAAGTGTGGTATAATATATATGTAATCAAGGAAAGGAGTTAAACCACAATGAGTGTCTTTATAGAATTACTGAAAATATTCGGCGGTCTTGCCCTTGTGTTTCTTATAATTGCCGTAATAATCATAATAATTGCGGAAGCGTTTGGATAAAAAATATAGCAAAAGGAGATAAAACAAATGAAAGTAATTGATAGCACAAGCGAATTAAGACAATGCCTTTTCGGAGATTTAAGTATAGGCGATTGTTTTAGGGATAAGGAAGGGGATTTGGGTATCAAAACCGACAATGATACTTATATTTACACAACCGACAATGAATGGTGGGATAAGTGTATGGCAAACCCAAAAGATATTGTAACTCCAATTGAAGCAACACTGACAGTATAAAAGAAAGGGGTGGGAAAATGATTTGGTTAAATATCTATGTTGTAACAGTTTTGCTTTGTATTGTAGCACACATTCTTGCAACCATTGAGGTAAATCTTTTAGCAAAGGAACGAGGTTTTATGTCCACAAAGAAAAGGGCGAGAGGTAGAATGGTTTTTACTTGGATAAAAACAATTCTCATAAGTCTTATTCCTTTATGGAATGTTATTCTCGGTTGTACTTTGGTGGTGTTTGTGTTTAGTGAGAAAGTGCAAAAACAAACATTGGAGCATTTACTCGCCAAAGGGGAAATCAAATACGAAGATGAGGGGTAATATACCCCTCTTTTTTTATACCCAAAATTAGACGTCTGACGTCTAAATCTCCAAAAAGTCAAATTTTGACCGTTGTCAAATTTTCAAGTCCGTTTTCCTTTGTCAAATTCCAACCCTTGTCAAGTTCCGACCACCCCTCCCCTTACCACCTACGACCAGCTACCCTGTGGGCTGCCGCCTACGGCATAGGAGCTACGAGCTGTGAGCTGCGAATGAGCTGAGCTGCGATTGCGAGGGAGCTACGCCTGCGGCTGTGTACGAGCTGCATCTAGGCAAACCAGCTACGAGCTGGGCCGGGCCTGCGGTTTGTCAAGTTTTATCACGAGCTGCGAAAATTTGATTTTTTTAAAAAATTATGTTATAATAAATATAGAAAAGAAAAAACAAATAAAATTTAAAAACAAATTAAAATTCATTAAGAGAAAAAAAGGAGAACTTATTATGAGTAAGAAGGCAACTATTGACGCATTGAGAGCAGAATACGTTCAACAACTTATTACTTTGTTAACAGAAAAGGGCGAAGATGTTCTTGTTGTTGGCAGTAATGAAATCGCAATTCCCGTTGTCGATGGTGAGAACGAAGAGCAGTACGTAGTGTTCAAGGTACAGATACCCACTGGTACTAGAGACGGTGAGGCTTATGACGGATACGAAATGGCCGCCGACTACGCACGCAAGGTAGAGGAGAAGGCTGCTAAGGCAGCGAAGGCCGCAGAGGAGAAGGCTCGCAAGATTGCCCGCGACGAGGCAATGAGAGAACAGAAGCGAGCAGCTGCCGCTAAACGAGTATGACGAACTAAAACGAAGGAGAGGGCTTGACCCTCTCTTTTGTGATATATTTTTTTATATATATTATTCCCCTTTTATTATACCACACTTTTGAAACAAAATCAAATTTTGATTGACGTTGATGGTACGTACAAAACTATGTACGTTGCGGCCGGCCCATTGTGTTCTGACGTAGGTTAACCCATGTTCTTACGTAGGTGGACAGCCGCAAATAACAACAAAAGACACCCCTCTCGGAGTGTCTTTCATTTTACATATTATCGGCTCAGTCTTCTACTGCTTCTACTGCTTCATCGGCCTCTACTGCTACTGCAGTATAACCGTTAACCTCGCCCTTCTTGGGAACCTTAATCTTCTCCACGGTTACCTTACCCTCAGCAAGTGCCTGCTTCATAACAGCGTTTGCCTTAGGAATGGATACACTGAGTGCTGCTGCGATGTCGGACGCAATCTTGGTCTCAGTTCCGAGGAACTTTACTGCTGCATCAACAAGGGGAGCGTTCTCGATAGCAGCCTTTGAGGGCTTGTCATTCTTCTTCTCCTTACGCTTAGCGTTTGCCTCGTCAATCTTGATGAGGGCCTCTGCTGCGTACTCTTTGATTTCGTCAGTGATGGTTCCGTTTGCTACATTGGTGAGAAATTCGCGATTAGTCATATTATACCTCTTTCTCCTACACTCGGCAGTAGGTGCCTTTGTCAGTTATTTATTTCATAGGGGAGAACCCCTTATGTACGTATTATATGTACTTATATATGTACTTATTTATCTCTCTCTTTATTACATATATATTATATCATATATTTATTAAATAATCAAAATTTGATATTCGTGAAAATTTGGGCCAGGTACAAACTCTTCTCTTATCCCCTAATAATATGTCATAAGGCGTGCTCGTGCACTGAACGGGGTCTCCCTTTAAGTCTATTCATGCACATATGTACTTATATTACGTCGTAGATTGGGTACTGTTTGGGTCCTACCCCTTTTCCCTATCCCCTTTCTCTTTTTCCTACTCCCTACTCCCATATATATTACATATATATGTACGTAAAGTATGTACTCCCTTTGTCCCGATATTGTTTACTCCCTACTCCCTACTCCTATTCCCCATATATATTACATATATAACTACATATATAATTACATATATATGTACTTCAGCTACTTACCTACTCCCTACTCCCCTATTCTCCTATATAATATATAATATATGTACTTATATAATATATTATATATGTACTAATATATGTACTTATATATTATATAATATTTCCTCATTACATATTGTATGTGTATTTTTGTGAAACAAATTATACAAATTTGGGAACACGAATTTTGACATATATATGTACTTATATATGTACTTATATATGTACTTAAATATGTACGTATTAGGGAGCAGCCCCAGTGGTAAACTACGGTAGCCTACGTACATAAATACGTTATTATAGCGACTACCCCAGTTTTACCTACTTTCTTAGCGGCCGGGTCATAGTTTTCTATCATGGAGCGACTTGCGTTCTTTGCCGAGCCAAGTTATTCGTTGCGGAGTGCTGAGAGTGATAGGCATTACCTCGCACACTCCTGGCAGAAAGAGGGTTCCAAGCTCGCAATCCAATGCCGCATCGGTCATATCTATCTTGGCTCCTGCCTGTCCGGCGAGTTCGAACGCAACTCCCATCGCGTCCTCGAATCTCTCCCAAAGAGTGAACTCAGGGCAATCGATTACTTCTTTGGTTGCCTCACAGCTTTCGTGGTCTATTACCATTAGGAACATAGTGGTTCGTCTCCTTTCATTAGTAGCAAGCATCAATAGCGATGCCTCTGTTCTTGGCTATCATACGAGCACCGTAGCCGTAGCCCGCATAGTCGATGATGATGAGTTGTTCTCCGAGGAAGCCCCAGTTGCCGCAGTGGATATCGTTGACACCCATTTCGGAGCAGAAGCTCTTTACTCGGTCTGCTATGCTGCCCCACTGCTCTCGAGCGAAGTCGAAGATGTTGTCGTCATCTTCGCAGTATTGGTCATGGAACTCCTCATATATTTCATCAGAGGCGTTGGTATGGTCGTAGCCATTGAACTCGCAGAATGACTTGAAAGCGGCATCGCAAGAACCACTGTATACGCGGTCTTCATCACAATCGCAACGAGTCATCAAATAGAAGTTGATGTCGCCAATCTGACCGAGATAGATGCACTCTGCGAAGTAGTCAGCCAAACCAGCCTTGACTGCTTCCTCATAGACAAATGCTTCGTTGGCACAATAGTCCATACCACCGAGACACTTGCCATCCCTGTCATACATTTGGTCTTGGTTGTAGGTGAACTTGAGTACATAGTCCCAATCCTCGTGGAAGATGACAGCACGGCAAAAGCCAGAACAAACTTGATAACCTGCTTCACAAAGGTCTTCGTAAAACTTGCGTCTCCACTCAAAGAAGTTGTCTATGTTTTCGAGTACCATTCCAAAATTGAACTGCTCCACGAGTTCGTTGATATAGTTTCTATATTCGTTGATGATAGTCATAATTATTTTTCCTTTCTTTCTTTTCCTTTTCTATATATATTATAGCACACTTTTGTGAAAAAAACAAATTCTGAAAGAAAATTTTTACGCACTCATTTGCGGCCGTGCCTCTATGTATCAGACAGGAGTTAGTCCCTGTCTGTTTTTAAGCGACCTTGCCGCATCAAGTGTCTGTCGTGTGAGGCTCTATTCCAAATGTCCTCAACAGATTCTACTTGCCCGCAATCAACACACTCAAACGCCTCCACCGTCCTCATCTGCTCATAAGGTCTTGCTTGTGTTGCGGTACCTATCATTATCATATTGCCACCACATAGTTGGCACTTCATATCCTTGTTTATCATATTACCCTTCCTTTCTATATCCTTCCCTATACAAATACTCCGCCATTCGTCTATCCTCGCACGAATCAATGTTGGAGCAAGTCAGACAATCAGTACAATCATCGCACTTGCCGCCGATGATGAAAGCCAATTCTTGGATAGCGTCCTTCTCACTCTGCTTCATAGACACCAACCTCGTGATATTCGGGAAACATCTTCCAAGCTTTGTTCCAGGCCTGGTCCTTGGTCTTAGCGGTTATCTCTACCTCTTTACGAGGGAGTCCCTCTTCCGCATATGCTATTACTGTATATCTCATACTTAATGTCCTTCCGTATCTGCCTTGTGAACAATCCACAACCACTCAGCAAAGGACACGCCAAATCCCTTGCGAACGCACCAATCAGTGATGCCCTCTATGGTGTTGCCAACGAAGTAAGGCTGCATGTGCCACTGAATGAGGGCCGCAATCAATAAGGCATCAAACTCGTCCCAAGCATCAGCCTCGAAGCTCGCTAACCACATATACGCACCCATATTTTCGTGAGAGTAATAGTGGGCTATGTCAGTGGGATTGCCCTTGGTATCGTGGAATACCTTGGTCTTGAGCTTGCCGATGTCGTGATGGTAGATAGCTTCTCTCAACACGCCCCTGATGCCGTCGGTGTTGTCGTCTTCTTCTTCACAACAAGACCACTTAGCAAATGCGGCCGAAGCCGCCACGCAGTGGGCGTTGAGGCTGGATGAAGTGTGGTGAGGGTTGTCGTGTGCCACCGCATTCATCTTGATGTGTTCGATGTCAAGACGATACCTGGGGCCATTGTTCTCCAAGTGTATCTTGTCCCAACCCTCGTTGTACCAAGGGGTCTGGAACTGACGAGCCATGCGGTCAATCACCTCATCGGGCACCTTGCGGTCGCGGAGGATTTGACGAGCCTTGCACTCACTAATCTTGGTTGCCATCACCCAACATTCAGCGATGAAAGGGATTGCTACCGTAGACTTCAACTGCTTGAGCAAGTTGGTGCGAGTCTTGGCGATGAGGTTGGTTGCATCATAGATGGGGTTCTTGCCATCCATAAGTGCTTCAACGGTGCGGAGAAGCATAATACCAAATACCTGGGAAGGGTTTTGCTGGTCGTTGGCGTCGCCCCATAACTCTTCACGAATGGCGTCTGACGATATCCAAACAGCGTTGGGGTCAGTTGCCAATATTCTGTTGGCGGTCCAGGTCTTGCCGGAGCCTGGAAGTCCTACTAATAC
>JAEIGA010006864.1_pt1 | contig 17302 bp, 13 predicted proteins | sample 9270691 | NCBI WGS metagenome assembly JAEIGA01 (sample SAMN17057246, study PRJNA624740) | gut metagenome | biome: biome; isolation source: fecal sample | host: Bos grunniens | place: China: Xizang | collected 2019 | reverse complement strand
CTGTTCAACGTATAATTCAAAATGCAAAATTTAAAATTCAAGATTATATGGATAGAAAAGTAAGGGTTCGTTTTGCGCCCTCCCCCACCGGCGCACTCCACATTGGCGGTGTTCGTACCGCACTCTACAACTACCTCTTTGCACGCCAGAGAGGCGGTGATTTCATCCTCCGCATTGAGGATACCGATTCCACCCGCTATGTAGATGGTGCCGAGGAGTATATTATGGAGTCGCTCGAATGGTGCGGCATCAAGGTAGACGAGGGTGTTCGCGAGGGTGGCCCCCACGCCCCCTATCGCCAGAGCGAGCGTAGGGAGATCTACCTCAAATATGCACTCCAACTCGTCGAGAGTGGCAATGCCTACTACGCATTCGACACCCCCGAGGAGCTCAATGCCCTGCGTGCCGAATTGGAGGCAAAGGGCGAGACTTTCTGCTACAACTACGCCGTGAGGGAGCAGCTCGCAACCTCGCTCCGCCTCTCCGCAGAGGAGGTCGAGGAGCGCAAAGCTCGCGGTGACCAGTGGGTTATCCGTTTCAAGATGCCAGAGAATGAGGTTGTTGAGATGGACGACCTGATCCGTGGCCACGTGGAGATGAACACCTCGACACTCGACGATAAGGTGCTCTATAAATCGGCAGACGCCCTACCCACCTACCACTTGGCAAACATCGTTGACGACCACCTGATGGAGATCAGCCACGTGATTCGTGGCGAGGAGTGGTTGCCTTCGCTCCCCTTGCACTATCTGCTCTACCGTGCATTTGGTTGGGAGGAGAGCCGCCCCGAGTTCGCACACCTTCCCCTGCTGCTGAAACCCACAGGTCAGGGCAAATTGAGCAAACGTGATGGCGACAAACTCGGCTTCCCCGTATTCCCCTTGAAGTTCGTTGCACCTTCGGGCGAGGTTTCGCGTGGTTACCGTGAGGATGGCTACTTCCCCGAGGCTTTCATCAATATGCTTGCACTTCTCGGCTGGAACCCCGGTACCGAGCAGGAGATTTTCAATATGGACGAACTTATCGCATCGTTCTCTTTGGAGCGTGTAGGTAAATCGGGTGCACGATTCAGTCCCGACAAGGCACATTGGTTCAACGCACAGTATATGCACGCAAGGGACAACGAGGAGATTGCCGACATCTATGAAATGCAGCTCAAAGAGCGCGGCATCGAGCTCTCCCGCGAGAAGATTGTGAAGATTGCTTCGCAGATCAAGATGAGGGCTACCTTCCCCGAGGAGTTCTGGGGCTTGTCGTCGTTCCTCTTCGAGGCTCCCACCGCCTACGATGAGAAGGCAACCAAGAAGTATTGGAAGGTAGACGCTCCCCGCATCATTGGCGAGTTGAGAGACATCTTGGCAGGCATCGAGGAGTTCTCGGCAGCAGAGATGGAGAGGGTTGTTGGTGGTTGGATTACCGACAATCAGATTGGTATGGGCCTTATTATGAATGCTTGGAGGCTTACAATTGTAGGCGAGCCCAAAGGCTTCGGTATGTACGATATGTGTGAGGTACTCGGCAAGGAGGAGAGCCTCCGCCGTATGGACTCGGCACTCGCCGCACTCCCCAAAGCAGAGTAAGAGGGATTGCAAAAAATCAAAAAAAAATGCTAACTTGCGCCTAACTTTTTATAGTTGGGCGCATTTTTTTTGCAAAAAATCAAAAAAAATGCAGAGTCCATGCAACGTTTTGGGGTGTTCGTGCATCTTATATATAGAACAAAGAAACATAACTTAATACAAAACTACTATGAAGAATAGATTTTTGAGATGGATTTTCGGTGTGCTCGGTTTCTCGACCGTAGCTACCTCCTGTGAGCAGATTGAGAAAATTGGCGGTGGTGGTATGGTTTGTATGTATGGCACCCCCAGCGCCGACTATGTTTTCAACATTGATGTAGTTGAGAGCAAGAACGACACCCCTATCAAAGGTATCCGTGTTAGTGCCATCGAAAAGATTGAATACCAATATTGGGATAGTGAGACAGGAATGGCAACCTACGATACAATGACCGACACATTAGCCACCGCCACAACCGACGCAAACGGCAAAGTGGTGCTTAATGTCAACTCTTTCCCACGCGACAAGCACACCATTGTAGCCGATGACGTGGATGGCGAAGCTAATGGAACTTTTGACTCCGCATCCATCATACTTACCACTGACAGCGATGACTACAAAAATCCCAGCAATAATGGTTGGCACAATGGTACAGCGACACACGATGTAACTATCAAACTTAACGAGAAAACCGAATAGCGCTATGAAGAGTAAAATTCTAAAATTCCTGATGGTAACGCTCGGCTTTGGGGCCTACACCTCGTGCGATGGTCCCGATATGTACGGCTGCCCAATGCCCGCCCCCGAATATGGATGTCCATACGCCGAGTACCTGTTCAATGCGGAGGTCAAGGATGGCGAAACCGATACCCCCATCAAGGGTATTCGTGTGAGCGTCATCGAGAAGCACAGCGAACAATTCACCGACACACTCGCCGTGGGGCTCACACAAGCCGATGGCAAGGTGAGGTTGCAAGTCGGCAGAATGCCTACCGACAAGCACACGCTCGTTGCCGACGATGTGGATGGCGAGGCAAATGGCGGCAAATACAACTCCACCTCCACCGTCATAACCACCGATGATGACGACTACACAGGAGGCTCGGGCGCTTGGGACCAAGGAACAGCCGAGCACAACGTAACGATATCTCTTTCAAAAGAATAACCCATCAAAAAAAGACACGCCATGAAGAGCAAAGGATTTGCAAAGTGGATAATGGGAATATTGGGCTTTGCGGGATTTACCGGTTGCGATATTATAGGAGCAGCGATGTATGGTTGCCCAACTGTCGATTGCACCGTTGCTGCCCAAGTTCATAATGAAAAGGGTGAGCCTATTGGCGACATCAAGGTGAGCCTCGTGAATAATCGCCCCGAATTCCCCCAGCCCGACACCGTAGCAATCGGACTGACCGATGCGTCAGGATATTGCTACCTACGACACAGCGAAACGGGTTTCGGAGAGCCCATAACATTCACTATCGGTTTTGACGATATTGATGGCGAGGCGAGGGGTGGTAAATACAAATCGACACACATCGTGCACACATTCGACAATTTCACAGGTGGCGATGGCGAGTGGCACTTTGGTTACTCCTACGCCTACCCCGAGGTTACACTCAAAAAGGAGAACGAATAACCCGACATTTCACCACAAAAAAAAGCAACCGTTTTTCGGTTGCTTTTTTTTATTATTCCGACTTTTCGTTTTGCTCGGCATACCGTGCCAGCTGGCGACTATTGTAGAGATTTTGCCAAACGATATAGGCTGTGGGCGCAACGGCCGCAAGAGGATGCAAATAGCTCTGTGCCAAAAGTATAGCAAGAAGTGTATTCTTCTGTCCCACCGACTGACATCCCGCCACGGCATCGCCAAACTTTCCGCCCCACCACTTACCAAGCGAGTACTGCCCGATGCACATCACACCCGACAGCAAGGCCATCGTCACCTCCAAACCGATATTCTCGATAGGTTGCGAGAGGATAAAATTGGTGGTCGAAGCCATAAGAATCACGAGCGAGGAGAGCCACAAGTAAAACGACATTGACTGACGTTTCTGAACCCACCCAAAGCCCTTTGGCGACACTACGCCCAACAGTTGAGCCGCCACGAAGGGAGCGACGACGAGCAGTAAGAGTTTGCGCAGCACGAGCCAAAAAGAGGTTAAAAATGGCAACTCCGTATTGATACCCACAAAGGAGAAAAGCAGAGGTCCTATGGCTGCCACCGAGAGGTGGGAAAGGAGCATAAAAGAGGTCATTGTGGTGACATTACCACCCATCATTCCACCCACCACAACCGAAGCCATAGCCGTGGGTACAAAGGCGCAAATCATCAACCCTTGACACACTATTTCATTCACTCCGCACAACTTCAACAAAAGGTAGAGCCCAATACCCCCAACAACCTGAAATGCAAGCTGTCCCCAATGCACCTTACCGAGTCGAAGCTCACTCGCCTTCACCCTCGTGAAGGTCACAAAAAGCATACTTGCAATGAAGTATGGCGAGAGCACGTCGAGCCTTGCAAGGGGGGCATTAAAAAGCACGCCCACAGCCATAGCTATGGGCATTGCATATCCTCTCAATTTGGTACTCTCCGCCACGATTTTCGAGGATTATTTCTGACGGAAATAGATCTGCATCGGCACACCACAGAAGTCCCAATGCTCCCTCATCTTATTCTCCAAGAATCGGCGATAGTGGTCGCGGATATACTGTGGCAGGTTCACAAAGAACGCAAACGAGGGTGTCACGGTAGGCAGCTGGGTGATATACTTAATTTTGATATATTTACCCTTGGTCATTGGGGGAGGCGTTTCCTCAATGATGGGGAGCAGATACTCGTTGAGCTCGCTTGTGGAGATGCGACGACGGCGTGCCTCATAGACCTGAATCGCGGTCTGCAACACATCCATAATGCGCTGTTTGTTGATCACCGAGGTAAAGATGATGGGCACATCGTTGAAGGGTGCGAGTTTTGCTTGGAGAGCCTCTTTCCACTCCTTCATTGTATTGTTGCTCTTCTCGATCAAGTCCCACTTATTCACCACAATCACACAACCCTTTTTGTTGCGAACAATGAGCGAAAAGATGTTCATATCCTGCGACTCGATACCTTGACGAGCATCCAACATCAGCACACATACATCGGAGTTCTCGATGGCCCTAATGGAGCGCATAACCGAGTAGAATTCAAGATCTTCGGTCACTTTACCCTTCTTGCGCAAACCTGCGGTATCCACCAAATAGAAGTCCAAGCCGAACTTATTGTAGCGAGTATTGATACTATCGCGAGTAGTACCTGCAATGTTGGTCACAATGTTCCTCTCGGTGCCCAAAAGAGCGTTGGTAAGCGACGACTTACCCACATTGGGGCGACCTACGATAGTGATGCGGGGCAACTCCTCCTCCACTTCGGGCTTATCCTCGGGCAACATCTCCACGATCTTGTCCATCAAATCGCCTGTACCGCTACCACTCATAGAACTGATGCAGTAGGGGTCGCCAAGACCGAGCGCATAGAACTCGTTGGAGCCATAGATAAGTTCGTAGTTATCAACCTTATTCACCACCAACAAGTGGGGCTTTTTACTGCGACGCAACACATCGGCCACCATCTGGTCGAGATCGGTGATACCGGTCGAAACCTCCACCATAAAGAGGATCAGATCTGCCTCGTCAATTGCGAGGTGCACCTGCTTGCGGATCTCCTCCTCGAAGGCATCGTCACTACCCACCGAGTAACCACCCGTGTCGATGAGCGAAAACTCCTTACCATTCCAATCGGTTTTACCATAGTGGCGGTCGCGTGTCGTACCGGCCGTGGAATCCACAATCGCCTGACGCATACCTACCAAACGGTTGAAAAATGTACTCTTGCCCACATTGGGGCGACCTACTATTGCGACTAAACTCATAATACTATTCGGTTATTTTGGATGCAAAGATAAGGAACTTTTAAGAAATTTTCAGTTCTTTTGCACCATTTTTGGAAATAATACTTATATTTGCAACATCAAACACTATTATAAATAAGGTATAACTTTCCAAAGAAATATTTTTGTTATGAAAAAACTCTTACTTTCGGCAATCGTTGCACTCTGCTCTTTCGTCACCGTCAGCGCAAACAACAACATTCTCGGCATCCTCAATGTGGGTGGTCGTATCGGTATCATCTCTTCGAGCGAAACCATCCCTATGGATGGCGAAGCTATCAAGGAGTCCATTACTGCCGAGGGCACAGGCTGGACAGGTAGCCTTTTTGCACGCATCAACCTGCCCAAACTCCCCATCTACATCCAGCCCGAGTTGCAGTACACCAAAACAACTATCGATATCCCCTCTTTCGACCTCGATTCGATTCTTGGTAAGGACGAAGAGAATAAGATTGAGAGCCACCGCTATATCGATATGCCTATTCTGCTTGGTGCAGAGTTCGGCATCGGCAGCCTTGTGAGCGTAAGGCTCAACGCAGGTCCCGTGTTTGCAATCACCTCCGAAAAAGGTTTCAGCGATCTCACCGAGGAGGACTTCAAACAGGCGTGGGACAACCTCATCAATGAGCCCAAAATGACCTGGACCGCAGGCCTTGGCGTGAAAGTTTTGAGCCTCATTGCCGAGATTCGCTACAATGGTAATTTCAATAAGCTCGACACCTCCGACTTGACAGGCAGCGTAAACACAAGCCGCACAAGCTGGAATATGAGCCTTGGTGTGATGTTCTAACAAACACACAAATAGGATATTTTTTCAAAAATAAACGGTGCAAATCACCTTTATTATCAAAAAATTACTATTTTTGTAGCGTATCTATCCGCATACAAGCAGAACTCAATAAAGTTTAACTAATACCAATAAAACAAAGTTATGAAGAAAGTGATTATGTTGGTTGCTGTTGCTTTGATGGCAATTACAACCGTTAACGCACAGAGCCACAAGTGGTTTTGGATGGGTGCCAAGGCTGGCTTAACCTCGTCGGCTTCCGATGTCCAGATGGATGGCGAAGCTATTCAGGGCGTATTTGACGGCGCTATGGGTTACAACGCAGGTCTTATGTTCCGTTTGAACGTACCCATGGGTATCTTCTCGCTCCACCTCCAGCCCGAGCTTATGTACAACTGGCAGAAAGGTGAGATGAAAGATCCCGCTGGCCAGATTCAGAATGCTACTCTCAACCAGTTCAGCGTGCCCGTATTGGCAGGTGTTGGTCTTGACCTCGGTTTGTTCAACGCACGTTTTCAGGCTGGTCCCGTTATCCAGTCCAACTCGAATGTTGCAATTGGCGGTGCTACCTCGACTCCCATCAACTGGAACGACGTTTCCTACACTTGGGCAGCAGGTGCTGGTATCGACCTCTTCAACTTCATTATGGTTGATTTCCGCTTCCTCGGTGGTTGGAAGCCCGGTTGCGAGCCCAAAAACTTTGGCGACCTCTTCAACTTCGACAACATCAACCAGGAGACCAACACTTGGTACGTATCGTTGGGTGTGATGTTCTAATGCCGTAAAAATCAAATATGGCAGAGAAGAACATATCCATCGACGGTATTGGGCTTCTCGACTTCTATGGGGTCGCAAATTCTAATTTCAACAGGATTTGCGACCTTTTTCCTAAACTCCGACTCGTTGCTCGCGGCAGTAGCATAAAAGCCATCGGTAGTGACGATGAGATTGCACGTTTGGAAGAGAGGTTGGGCTCGCTCATACTCTACTACAACAAGTACGGCCACATCTCGGTGAGTGTCGTGAATCAGATTTTCCAAGGCGGACTGCCCCACACCGAGGGCGAGCCCGCGGATGCTGATGTCATCGTTGTGGGCAACAACGGTCTCATCGTCAAGGCGCGTACTAAAAACCAACAAAAACTCGTTGAGTCATATAAGACCAACGATCTGCTGATGGCAGTAGGTCCCGCAGGTAGTGGCAAAACCTACACAGCCATTGCACTTGCTGTGGGTGCGCTCAAAAACCGTGAGGTCAAGCGCATCATCCTCACCCGCCCCGCAGTGGAGGCTGGTGAGAGGCTCGGCTTTCTCCCTGGTGATCTGAAAGAGAAACTCGATCCCTATCTGCAACCACTCTACGACGCGCTGAACGATATGATCCCAGCCGCCAAGTTGCAGAAATTCATCGAAGAGGGTGTTGTACAAATTGCCCCTCTGGCCTATATGCGTGGCCGTACATTGGACAACGCATTTGTGATTCTCGATGAGGCGCAGAACACCACTCTGCCCCAAATCAAGATGTTCCTGACTCGTATGGGACGCAATGCTAAATTTATCGTTACGGGCGACCTGACGCAGATCGACCTTCCCAAGAAGAGCGATTCGGGCTTGGCTCGCACCGTAGAGATGCTCCGCGGTATCGATGGCATCGGTATTGTAGAGTTCGACAATAAGGATATCATCCGCCACGCGCTTGTGAGCCGCATCGTTAAGGCCTTCGATGGCAAAGGTGCGGAAGAGGATGATCTCCAAACCGAAAACGACAATAAAGAAGACAAATAGATATCATTAACACTAAAACTAAACATCAAAGAATTATGGACAAAAATTTGTCAAAACTCGCACCTGCGGCGCTTTGGAAAAACTTTGAGGGTCTTTGCCAGCACCCCCACCCCTCCAACAATGAGGAGGCTGCGCGTGTATATATCCGCAACTTCGTGAAGAGCATCGGCTTGGACTACACCGAGGATGAGGCACACAACATCCTTGTAAAGAAAGCTGCAACTCCCGGTATGGAAAACCGCAAGACTATCGTTTTGCAGGCACACGTTGATATGGTACCCCAGAAGAACTCCGACAAAGAGTTCAACTTCGACACCGACGCTATCGAGGCTTACATCGATGGCGAGTGGGTAACCGCAAATGGCACTACTCTGGGTGCCGACAACGGTATCGGCTTGGCTGCCATTATGGCTGTTCTCGAAGACAACAATCTCAAACACGGCCCCATCGAGGCTCTCTTCACTGCTACCGAGGAGACCGGTATGGACGGTGCATTCGGCTTGAAGGCAGGTATGCTCAATGGTGAGATTATGCTCAACACCGACTCCGAGACCGAGGGTGAGCTCTATGTTGGTTGCGCTGGTGGTATGGACTTCAACGCAACTTTGCGCTATGGCACCGGCCGCATTATGAAGAGTGATTTCAGTGCATATAGGCTCGAAATCAAAGGCCTCAAAGGTGGTCACTCGGGTATGGAGATTATCCTCCAAAGGGCTAACTCCAACAAACTTATGTGCCGCTTCCTCAAAACCTTTATGGATAAATATGGCATCCTCCTCTGCGACATCGATGGTGGTGGTTTGAGGAATGCAATCCCCAGGGAGGCTTTCGCAACCGTTGCTGTTCTGAAACAGTATGAGAAGAAGTTCCTTGCAGCTGTTAAACGCTACGAGAAACTCTACCAGACCGAGTTCAAGGGCATCGAGGATAATATCTCGTTCAAGGCTGTGCCCGTCAAATGCCCCTCGAAGTGCATCGACATCTTCGACACTCAGGATTTGATCGACGCAGTAGTTGGCTTGCCCAATGGTATCGTCAAGATGAGCACCACTATGCCCGGCCTTGTTCAGACCTCCACCAACTTGGCAAGGGTCGTATCCGAGAAGGGTAAGTTCAATATCCTCTGCCTCTTGCGCAGCTCCGTACGCAGCGAGAAAGAGGCCCTCGCACAGCAGATGAAGACCGTTTGTGAGATGGCTGGTGCAAGTGTGAAACTCAGCGGTGCCTACGACGGTTGGAACCCCAATCCCGAGTCGCCCATTCTCCACACTATGCAGGAGGGTTACAAAGCACTCTACGGCAAGGAGCCCAAGATTATGGCAATCCACGCAGGTTTGGAGTGCGGCATCATCGGCGGCATCTATCCCAAGATGGATATGATTTCGTTTGGTCCCACCATCTGCTATCCACACTCGCCCGACGAGAAGGTGAACATCGCTTCGGTGGAGAAGTTCTACAACTTCCTCTGCTACACCTTGGAGAACGCTCCTTTGAAATAAGTTGATTGATGGGGCTACTCCCCACCACACTCAAATGGTAAGATTTTGTGCGCCTTATGCCCTTCCGATGGGGTGTGGGCGCACAATCTTACGAAATAATGAAGAATACACAAGATTATGAGTAAGAACAACAGGTGGCTCGCCATTGTCAATCTGCTTTCGGGCAGTGGCCGTTGCGGGCGCGACTGGGAACATATCGCAAGGATGCTCTATGCCAAGGGTATCGACTTCGACACCGTTTTTACGGGCTATCGCTACCACGCCATTGAACTCGCCAAGAGGGGTATTGTGGAGGACGGCTACCGTAACCTGATTGCTATCGGTGGCGACGGCACCATCCACGAGGTGGCAAACGGCATCCTCTTGCAGACGGATGTTCCCTCCACGGAGGTTAGGATGGGTGTTATTCCTGTAGGTACGGGCAACGACTGGATTCGCTCCTATGGTATTCCTCGTGACTACGAGAGTGCCATTGAGGTTTTGGTCGGTGGCAAGGAGTTTGTGCAGGATGTCGCAAAGGCAACCTATGTAGGCCGCGATGGCAAGGAGGAGAGCCGCTACTGCGTCAATGTGAGTGGTGCGGGCTTGGATGCTTTCGTCAATCTGAAAGTCTGCAAGATGAAGGATAAGGGCAAGAATGGCAAGATGGCCTATATGAGCCAACTCGCCAAATCGGTCTTGGAGTATCGCTCGTGTCGTATGACCGTGAAGGTCGATGGCGTGAATGAGGCCAAGGGCCTGATTATGAGCACCGCAGTGGGCATTGGTCAATACAATGGCAGCGGTATGCTCCAACTCCCCGACTCGAAGGCCGACGACGGACTGCTGGACGTTACGGTCATCGAAACGATGTCCATTCCTCGCATCCTGATGGTCGTAGGCAAACTTTTCGATGGCAAAATCTACTCGGTCAAGAGGGTGCACAACTACAAAGGTCGCACCATAGAGTTCCTCTCCGACGAGGTGCGTGAGGTGGAGATAGACGGTGAGCCTCTCGGCACCACCCCCGCAAGATATGACATCGAGGAGAAGCGTTTGAAAATCCTTATCCCCAACAAATAGAGAGGGGAAAATTCACATACATAGATTTTATGAATCAACTTTCGGAGTTCATCGGTGCCAAAGTGGAGGCACAGAGGGCATATTTCAGGAGTGGAGCGACACTCTCTCGCAAGTTTCGTGTGCGCCAACTTCTAAAACTCAAAGAGGCCCTTGCGGTGTGGGAGAAGCCACTCTGCGAGGCGCTCTGGAAGGATCTGCACAAATCCTACGAGGAGGCCTTTATGACCGAGTTGAGCATCGTAAAGGGCGAGATAGACAACCACCTGCGCCACCTGAAAAGGTGGATGCGTAGCGAACATCCCCACTCCCCCATCAAGATGTTCCCCTCCCGCACAAGGATTGCCTCACAGCCCCTCGGCACGGCGCTCATCATCGCCCCTTGGAACTACCCCGTACAACTCCTGCTCAACCCCCTCGTGGGCGCAATCTCGGCAGGCTGTACGGCTGTGCTGAAAACTTCACCCTCGGTACCCAACACCTCCCAAGTTCTCATCCAGATGATCGGCTGCACCTTCGAGGAGCACTATATCACCTGCCTCGGCGGTCATCGCGACATCAACACGGCACTTCTCGAACAGCATTTCGATATGATCTTCTTCACTGGCTCCCCCTCGCTCGGTAAGGTTGTGATGGAGGCTGCGGCCAAGAATCTCACCCCCGTAGTTTTGGAGCTCGGTGGCAAGAGTCCCTGCATTGTGGACAAAGGTGCGGATGTAGAGGTGGCTGCCAAGCGTATCGCTTGGGGTAAGACAATCAATGCGGGCCAGACCTGCATCGCCCCCGACTACGTCTTGATTCATACCTCTCTCAAAGAGCACTTCGTGGAGGCTTTCGGGAGGGCTGTCCGCGCCCTGCACGGCACAAACCCCGCCGAGAGCAAACACTATGGCCGCATCGTGAGCGACAAGGCTTTCGAGCGCCTTGTGGGCTACTTGGCGGAGGGCAAAGTGGTTGTGGGCGGCGAGAACGACAAAGCCTCTCGCTACATTGCCCCAACGCTCTTGGAGATTAAGAGTGTATATACAAAGGTTATGCAGGAGGAGATATTCGGCCCCATACTGCCCATTGTGATCTTTGAGAATAGAGAGGAGGAGGTTGTGGAGTTCATCGCCGACCGCCCCCACCCTCTGGCACTCTACTACTTCGGAGAGCCCCAAGAGGCACAAAAGATTCTGCGCCATACGCTCTCGGGCGGAGCCTGTGTGAACGACACCATTATGCACATCGTCAACGAGCACGCGCCCTTTGGTGGCGTGGGTGCATCGGGTATGGGGCGCTACCACGGCAAGGAGAGCTTCCTCGCTTTTTCCCATCGTCGCACGATTGTCACCACTCCGAGGTGTTTCGACCTTCCGCTGCGCTATATGCCCTACCGACTCTTTGGCCTAATAAGACGTATGTTGTAATCGCCCAGATAAGCACAATAAAAAAATCCGCTCCCCGAAACCGAGGAGCGGATTTTTCGTCTATTACTTCCGACTATTAGAAGTTGAATTTGCGACCGCCTACCTGATAGGTGGTGGTTTTGTTCAAAGTCTTGTAGGTTTTAGCCTCGGACTTGTCGAATTTCATACTCTTAACATCCGACATAGCCTTTGCGGGAGCACCTGCGGGAGCAGTTGCGGGAGTCATAGTGAGGGGGAAGTAGGGAGTGAACTCGCTCAACTCATATACGCTACCGGGCTCATTAACAAACTCTACGAAGTAGCTCATTGCTACGAAGGTGATACCCTCCTGCTCATAGGTGAAGCCATTGATAAACTTACCCTGCTCACCATTGAGAGCGTATGCCACATCTGCACCGATGTAGAGGCCACCTTCGGCGGTGATACCAATCAAATAGATGTCACCCACACCATATTCGCCACCGAAATCAACACCCTCGGCAATAACATCTGCGCTGAATACGATAGCATCCTCCTCGGGCCAGTATGCAGCACCGAAGGGATGTGCAGTCTGGTTGGTCCAGCCAGAGATAACATAAGAGTCGTTGTTCATCAATTTATCTACATAAAGACCAAACTCAACGTCGCCCTCTACATACTGGTTGAGATTCACATCATAAACCGAACCGGTACCAGCAACGTTGTAGTAACCAAGCCAAGCCTCATACTCGGGAGTAGCCGCAGCCTCTGCAATCTCAAACTCCTCCGAAACAGCATACAAGCGAGTAATCTCACCCTGGGTATTAACACCAAGCATATAGGCAACATAGGTACCGGGGTACTGATCACCGAAGGGGATAATACCGCTACCCTGGCTGAGGAAGTAGTCCAAACCTACGCCATTCTGATTGGCAGCATTCTTCATAGCAGCAACCAACTTCTCTGCATACGAGTAGATATCAGCAGCGATAGCATTCCACTCTTCTACGAGGCAGAGGTCGATATAGTATGTCTCCTCGTCGGAGCTCTCAATCGAAACGCAGTTCGTGTAGGTATCATTGTTTGCTGTGTAATCGCCAATGAACTCAATTTTCCAGTTGGGGTTCAAGCTAACGCTCCTACCGCTCTCGGTCTTGAAAGTTGCCGAGCCGGAAGAACCATATATCGCACCACCCTCTGCTTGTGTAGTCATACCGAACACTACATATTTGTAGTCGGTGTCGCGTTCAAGACCTGTAAGCTCAATAGTCTTGGAGGTACCGGTGAGAAGATCTGCGTCTTTCAGCGAAGCGCTAACATCATAGATCAAGGTCAAATCGCCCTTCTTGGTGTCGGTGGTCAAGAAACCATACCAAGTGTCGGTCTCTGCACCATTGTGCGAAATAGTAACGCTTGCTACATCCTCACCAATCGATGCAACCTCTACCGAAAAAGTAACGTCTTTCGTTTCGGGAGTGGGAGTGGGATCGGGCTCGGGACCATTGGGGAAGCAAGCAACCAATGTCACTGCTGCAAAGAACATAGCAGCAAATTTCATCAAGTTTTTCATAAATTTCCTTTGTTAAGTTAGTTAATAATTGTGTTATGTTTGTTTTTATATCTCTATTCGGGATTACCGAAATACAAATCTCGGAAAAATTATCCAAACTTCCAAACAAAAGAGCCCCATTGTAGCAAGTTGGAATTTAATATGAACACCAAAGGCAATATAGGACAATTTTAGCAACAAAAACGGCGTAATCCTACAAAAAAGAGGGGGTGGCAAAATCATTTACCACCCCCTCTTTGTGCCATCTACAACACCACTCCGTTAGCCCACATTTATAAAGCGAGCCACCAACTCCTTAACCATTTCGGGGTTGGCATTCAGCTTCTCGCGGAGATCTGCATCATCGTGTGCACGGAGCGTCTTGATCCATCCGTCGATGAGCGACGAGCCAAAGACACCCTTCGACTCGAAGATCTCACGTTTGGCCTCCAAAGCCTCCGCCGACACCACGCACGAGTCGGGCAGGTGGTCCAAGCGCTCGGCAATAGCCTTATGCTCCTCGTGGAAGATATTGACACCCACATAGCGCTCCTCGGCAAATGCCACGGGATTCTCCATCTCGAAGCCGTGGCGTGCAGCAGCCACAAGACCTGCGAGGAGGAGGTAGATATCTGCCGAGCCATCGGGACAGCGGAACTCCACGGTCTGTTTGTCGGTAGCCTCCTTCACCTCGTAGTCGAAGTTGGGGTTGGCATCCTTAATCATATCTCCTGCGCCACTTGTCCAGCCCAGAGGTACACGCACGAGCACCGAGCGGTTCCTATCGCCCCAGCAGATATTGGTGGGAGCCTCCTGATGGGGAACAAGACGAAGGTAGGAGGTGGGATTGGTATTACCAAAGGCAGTGAGCGCATCGGCAGCATCGAGGATACCTGCGATAACCGTCTTTGCCACATCGCTGAGTTTACCATCTTTGAGATACATATTCTTGCCATTCTTAACCACCTTGGTGTGGATATGCAGACCGCTACCCGCCTTACCCACAGTAATCTTGGGTGCAAAGGTCAGCAGCACGCCGTAGCGGTAGGAGATCTCACGAAGGATCCACTTGGCAACAAGAAGTTGGTCGGCAGCCTCCTCCACATCTACGGGCAGGAACTCTATCTCGTTCTGCTCATACATCATACCATCCACCGCAAAGTTGCCCACCTCGCTGTGACCATACTTAATGCGACCACCCGCAGCAGCAATTGCCTGCATAGCCTCACGGCGCATATCGCCCCACTTGCAGAATGGGCCACTCTCGTGGTAGCCACGCTGATCGGGGGTGACATAGAGATCCTCGGCCTCGCTCACAACATAGTATTCCAACTCGCCCATTGCGTGGAACTCCATACCTGTGAGTGCCTTGAACTCATTGTGCGCACGGTGGAGTGCCTGATCGGGAGCCGCAGCAAAGGGCTTACCATCCTTATCGTAGTAACCACAGAGTATATCGAGAGTAGGAATCTCGCTGAAAGGATTGACAAAAGCTGTGCGGTAGCGAGGAATGACGTAGAGGTCGCTCGCACCAGCCTGTACATAGTTTGGGAAGAGGCTCGAACCATCCACGCGCTCGCCATAGGTCAGAATCGTATCGAGATATTCGAGGTCGTTGATGATGAAGTTGAGCGCTTTGAGCCTGCCATCGGCTGCCGCATAACGAAAATTGATCATTTCAATGCCATTGTCCACCACGAAACGGATAATGTCGGCCTTGGTAAACTCCTTGGGCTCCTTTTGAAGGAACTTTACGAGAGGGTTGGGATGAATTGCATATTTCTCCATAATCTATTAGGTTTTAATAAATTACACAATTATTAGTTTTCTCGGTATCACAAATATACGATTTTTTGCAATAAGTCGGACACCCCAACCTCGACAAAATATCGTTTAGCGGCGACAAATTTTGGCAAAATCACACCACTCACACACCCTTCTATCTTCGGTGGCAGTGAATGGAACTTCGGGATCGAAGAGCTCCTGCAATGTTTCGCCAAGCAGATGTTCGAACTCCTCGCGGTAATCTCCGTATGATGTCACCGCACGGCCGAGGCTTTCGTCGTTCAACAGGGGTGTATAGTCCTCTCGGCCGAGATAGCGGATATAGTAGAGCGATGGCGCAGCACCATTTCCGTCGAGTTCTCCACAACCCTGCATACGCTCGGCAACCATCGAGTAGATGAGCGTCTGCAACACCGCACCATTGCGCCCCTCGGGCAGGCGCGAGAGTAGAGCCGAAAGACCGGCAAAATCTTTGTGCAGCGACCCCGTCTTGTAGTCCACAATTCTCAACGAGCCGTCGGGCAATCGGTCTATGCGGTCGGAGAATCCGTGGAAACGCACACTCTGCCCCTCATCGAAGCCGAAGTCGGCCGCCATCTCCTTTTCGAGATAGCCCACCCTAAACTCGCCCCTATCCGCCGAGCCATCAAATGGTAGCAGACAGGTAGTCAGATACTTCTCGACCGTATCCCTAACGACCAGCAGATTGCCACCATACTCCTCCTCGGGTACCTCTTCGCCCGCAAAATACTCTTCGCTGATGGCCTTCACAACAGCACGATGCACACTCGATTCGTCGAGATTTGAGATATAATCCGCAGGGCGAAGCTTGCCCTCCATCATAGGCTCATAGAGAAGTTGAGCCGCCTTGTGGAAAATCGTACCAAAAAGCGCACTATCCACACCCTCCTCAATCTCCTCCTCGGTGCGGATACCGGCAATCGCCTTGAAGTAGAACTTCAAGCCACACTCCATATAATTATTAAAGGTAGAGGGCGAGAGAGTGCGGCCAACTCCACCTTTATCATCCACGAGATACTCTCGAAGACGCGAGAGCACACCGCCTCGCTTCTCAACTACGAGCTCCTTCTCTTCGGCAAGATTCACATTCAGGCTCTTCTCGATACGCTCCACCCTATGAGGGCTCTCGAAGTCGAGCTGATAGATATAGCGACTCTGCTCACCCGTAGTCTTCTCGTCGGCCACCGAGCAGTAGACCATATCCACCCTCTTTGCACGCTGAATGAGGCGATAGAAGTAGTAGGCATAGACACCCTCATTGTGGCGAGGGGTGGGCATACCATATGCGTAGCGCAGATTGTAGGGGATGAACGAGGTGTCGGTAATGCGCCCCGAGGGGAAATTATCGTCGTTCATCGAGAGCAGAATGACATTGTCGAAGTCGAGATTTCGGGTTTCGAGAATACCCATCACCTGTACACCGCTCAACGGCTCGCCACTATATGGAATCCTCACACCCTGCAACACCCTGCGCAAAAGCGACACATAGGTAGCAAGGCTCATCTCCACACCGCACCTTGCGATGGAGTTGTCGGTCTTGCGCACCGCATCATCAATCAGCCCAAAGCACTCCTTATTCAGAGCCCTGCGCTCGGGACTTTCGTAGGCAACATCCACCTTTGCAACCTCCCCCAAAATGCCGAGCAGATAATCTTTCAGAGAGGGGTAGTTGCTATGGTGAGAAAAGAGCCTATCGAGCAGTTCAACTCTGCCCACAAGTCGCTCCCGAGTGACATATATCTTTCCCTGCGTGAATATCTCCTTGCGCAACACAGAGCACTTTTTTCTGTCGAGTGCCACAATAAAGGGGTGTCCGAGCAGCCCCTCCACATCGGAGTAATAGAACGACACCACACCAGCCTTGGTCTGACGTGAACGCAATTGGAGTTGCAGGAGTCGCTCCGTGAAACTATATGCCAACGTAGAACGCAGCGGATAGCCCATTGTCACATT
>JAEIGA010006863.1_pt1 | contig 17302 bp, 20 predicted proteins | sample 9270691 | NCBI WGS metagenome assembly JAEIGA01 (sample SAMN17057246, study PRJNA624740) | gut metagenome | biome: biome; isolation source: fecal sample | host: Bos grunniens | place: China: Xizang | collected 2019 | reverse complement strand
GTACAACTAAATATGACAAATTATGTTGAATTTCACAATAATAAAAGATTAACCAAAATAGATGGTAAATGATTTACACCTACTGAATATGAAAAAAATTTATATAATGAAAGTGGGCAATTTATTTAAAACTGTCTATATAATGTTTACTAGTTTATGGAGGAACGAAAATGTCTAGGTCTAATTCAAATGATATTATTAATTTTATAAAGAATGTAATTGATAAAAAATTCACAGTTGTTAGTAAGGGTTATGATCCTAAAAGTGTTGATGCTACTCTAGATGAAATAATTCATAATTTTCAACAATATATAGAATTATTTGAAAGGGAATCAGAAAATAATCTTGAACTAAAAAAAGAAAATCAAGATTTAAATAAAAAAATTCAAGACCTAACAAATATGAATACTAATTTAAGAACCCAAGTAGAAAAATTTGAAAAAAGCGGTTATAGTGCTAGTATCATCAACGAGCGACTTTCTTCATTAGAAAAAAAGCAACAAAAATAATATATGATCATTTCTCATGGAATAGATATTTGTAGAATTGATAGAAAAGAATTTAATAATCAAAAATTGATTGCTCGCTTTCTACATCCTAAAGAGCTTGAAACTTTTAATCAAATTAATGATAAATTTTTATTACAACAATTTTTAGCATCACGTTGAGCAATTAAAGAAGCGTTATTTAAAGCTCTTAATCACCCGATACCTTTTAATAAGATTTTAATTTACTATCAAAATAATCATCCAATGATTGATTTGATTAACTATCAACAAGTAAGTGTTACTTTATCATATGAAGATAACTTAGTAATTGCATCAGTTATTTTAGTTAAGCACTAAGAATTGTATTTAATTTGCTTAAGGCATTTCATGCAATATTAAAACGATTATAATTTCTTTCAAAATTATCTAATTGGATTTCATAAACATATGTTTTATCTATAATGGTAATTCCTACATAATATAAACAAGCATTTTTATTTTCAATGACATTATTACTTGCATTACCAGTAATTGAGATACAAATATCAGATTTTAATATTTTATTGGTATTCGCACTCATTGCTTCTGCTACTTCTTTGCTAACAGCTCCATGTAAAGCAATTAGTTGAGGATCAACTTTAGCAATATTGATTTTTGCCTCATTACTATATGTTATTAATGCTCCCTTAAAAACTTCACTTACTCCTTCTATTTCACTAAAAAAAGATGACAATGCTCCAGCACTAGCAGATTCACAAAAAGAGATTGTTAATTTTTTAGATTTTAAAATTTCAAAAACTTCTAAATTAATTTTTTTCATATGTTTGCTATAATTATTATAATAAATTTTCTTATTAGGTTAATTAAATGAGCGAAGATATAGTCTCGATTATTTGGCAAAGCATACTTTTATTTATACTTATTGTTTTTTCTAGTTATTTTTCTGCTTATGAAGCAGCTATCTCATCTGTTACTAAATTTAAGTTAGAAACTTTTTTTAATAATAATAAAAAATCTTTTACTTATAAGAAAATTAATTTTTTAATCGAACATTTTCAAATGTCTATATGTTCAACAATTATTGGGAATAATTTAGTTGCTGTAGCTGCATCAACTTTATCTACTTTATTATTTACTAATATTTGTTTAAGATTTAGTGTGCCTAATGCTGAGTCATTAGCAGCAGGATTAGCAACTGGAATTGTCACATTCTTACTTTTATTTTTTGGTGAATTTTTACCAAAAACATTAGCAAGACAATATGATATTTTATTCTTAAGAAAGACAATTCTTTTTGCTTTATTTTTATATTTTTTATTTTGACCTATCAGTTGAATATTAACTTTATTAACTCCGAAAAAACATAAAAAAAATATTACTGAACAAGACTTACATTCTTTTGTAAAAATTGTAAAACAAGAAGGCGAAATAGGTAGTCGTGAAGCTACATTAGTTAGAAATGCCATTAAATTTGATGATACTAGAATTATTAATGTAATGAAACCTATTAAGGATATCAAAGCAATAGACATTAAATTAAGTATTCAAAAAATAAGTAATGTGTTTATTGAAACTAAATTTAGTAGATTACCAGTTATTAAAAACAATAAATTCATCGGGATGATCACATATAAAAATTTTTTTGAACAATGAATGATTAATAAAAACAACTTTGATTTAGCATCTATCATTAGACCTATTATCAAAATTAGTCAGTATCAAAACTTAGATGATTTATTACAAGAGATGCAAGTCAATCAATGTCATATGGCATTGATTAAGAAAAATAATAACTCAAAAGAAATAATAGGTTTTATTGCATTAGAAAATATTTTAGAATATCTAGTAGGAAAAATATATGATGAAGATGATAAAAAATTAAAAGTAGCTCAAATTAATGCCTTTACCTATCGTGTAAATGAAGATGTTATTAGTAAAGATTTTTTTAATAAATATTTTCATATGTATGATTTTGACAATAAATCTAGTATGAAAACTTGATTTAAGGAAGAATTTAAAATCAAAAGATTATCATCAAATAATTATAAAAAAGAAAATGATTTATTTATAATTTCAGCAATCAAAGACAAAAAGTCAAAAAAATATTATTTCATTATTGAGAAAAAAACAGGAATTAATATATAATAATATAGTATCTATAAATAGGTGATTATGTATTTTTTTTATAAAATAATTTCTCGTGTTGCCAAATTCTTTTCAAATGCTTTATTAGTAATAGCAATACCTATTTCTATTATTTTAGCTACTTTATTTGGTATTTACTTTTGAATAGAACCATTTTTAAATTCATTAAATTTATGATCTTATGTTCATGATGCTTTAGTAGCTTCCAATTCTTTTGATGCTTTTAATATTACTAGATGAGTATCACTTGCTTTGATGATTTTAATTATTGTTTGTTGAATAATTTTTATTACTGCTTGAATAATTAAAAAAGTTAATTTCAAGAAAATTGCCAACATTGATATTGCTAGAAATAAAGAATTTAGAAATCAAGATATCAATGAATATCAAGAAAAATTAGAAAAGTATCGTTATCGAGATTAGTTTTCATCTCTTTTTATGGTAAAATTTACTTATCAAAATGAGGAGTTACTGTGAGTAATAAAAAAACTTTTAGATTTAGTGCCGAAGAAGAGCACATGCAATATGAAAAAACAAAAGTTCAACCAACTAAAGTTTTTAATGTTGAAAATTTAAATTTGGATAATAGTAATTCCAAATTTAAAAATTTATCAATTGAAGATTTAGAATATAAACTTGAGTTTGAAGATTTAACTGATGTAGAAATTGAAGAAATTAAAGCAATCATAAGATCTAAAAAATAATGGCTAGTGAATTCATCAATAAAGTTTGCTCATATTACTCGTTATTAGAGTCTTGTGTTAGTATTGATGACTTAATAGCTATTTCTAAATTAAATAAAAATAAATTTATATTATTAGTTGATAAAAATATGAGCTCATGTATTGAATTTTATTTTAAATGTCAACAAAATAATTTAATTCCTATTATTGGATTAGAAGTTAATTATTTGGATAATCATTTTATTTTAATAGCTAAAAATAACACAGGTTATTGTAATTTACTAAGAATATCGTCATTTGATAAAACTAACAAGGATTATCAATTAGAAAATTATTGTCAAGATTTAATTGTGATCTTAAAAAAAGGTAATTTAAAAATCAATATTAAAGATTTTTATTTAATATCAGAATTAGCAATTAATGATGTTTATTATTTAAAACCAAAAGATATTAAAACCTATAAATCATTAATTAGTATTAAAAATGAAATTAATTATTATGATTGTAAAGTACAAGAAAATAACTATTTCCTAACATATGATGAAGCGCTTGTAAAATTTGATAAAAACTTAATTGATAAAACATATCAAGTATTATCACAATGTAATTGAAAACTTAACAACAATGAAATTAAGTTAGCACAATATGAAACTCCAAACAACATTAATTCACAGCAATGATTGAAAGAATTATGTGTTAGTGGCCTACGTAAGAAGTTAAATTTATTAGATGGATTTATTTCTAAAAAATATGCTGATCGATTAGCTTATGAATTAGAAATTATTAATAGAATGAAATTTAATGATTATTTTTTAATTGTTCAAGATTTTGTTCAATATGCAAAAAAACATCAAATAATGATTGGTCCTGGAAGAGGTTCGGCTGCAGGTTCATTGGTTGCTTTTGCACTTGATATAACTACTATTGATCCCATAGTTAATAATTTATACTTTGAAAGGTTTTTAAACCCAGAAAGAATATCATTACCTGATATCGATATAGATGTAATGGATACTAAGCGTCAAATGTTAATAGATTATATATTTAATAAATATCAACTAAATAATACTTGCTATATAGCCGCTTTTCAAAGAATCAAAGCAAAGATGGCAATTAGAGATGTTGGTAGAGTTTTAGGAATTGAATTAAAAATAATTGATAAAATTTCTAAATTAATTAGTTTAGATTTTGATGATAATTTAATGCAAGCTATTGATAATAATCAAGATTTAAAAGTATTTTATAGACAGTACCCTGAACTTTTTGATATTGCTCATTCATTGATTAATATTCCTAGGCAAGTATCTACTCATGCTGCTGGTATTATTATTTCTAATAAAGCTATTTATGAGGATGTTGCTATTCAAAAAGGAATTGATGATTGAAATTTATCTCAAATATCAATGGAATACATTGAAAAAATAGGATTAATTAAAATTGATATTTTAGGTTTAAAAAACTTATCAATTATTGCAACTATTCTTGAGATGATTAAAAATAACCATCATCAAGAAATTGATTTAAATAAAATAGATTTGAATGATCAAAAATTATTTAATGAAATTACAAAAGCAAATACGATTGGTATTTTTCAATTAGAGTCTCATGGGATGAGAAATACATTGAAAAAAGTAAAAGTAAATAGCATTGAAGATATTTCTATTGTTTCTGCATTATTTCGTCCTGGTCCACAAGCTATGATTAATAATTATGTAAAGACCAAGAGTGGAGAACTGAAACCACACTATATTAATGAACAAATCAAACCAATTTTAGAACCAACATTAGGCTTTTGTATTTATCAAGAGCAAGTAATTGAATTAATTAAATCAGTTGGTGGTTTTAGTGCTGGTCAAGCAGATATCTTAAGACGAGCTATATCTAAGAAAAAAGAAGAGCTAATATTAACTACAAAAAATAATTTTCTCACTGGTGCACTTCAAAATGGTTATTCTAATGAACAAGCATTAGCAATTTTTAATTACCTATTAGAATTTGCAAATTATGGTTTTAATCACTCTCACTCATTAGCTTATGCTTATATTTCTTACCAAATGATGTTTTTAAAATATTATTATCCTTTAGAATTTCATTTATCATTATTAAAATTTGGTGATAATTCATTTGATAAAATTAGTAGTTATATTTTAGAAGCCAAACGTTTTGGTATCAAAATTTATAATGTTTCAATTGTTGATTCAGAAGTCAATTTTAGTGCTTACCAAAAAGGAATCATTTTTGGTTTATCTAATATTAAAGGCATTGGTTATGAAATTGCTAAAAAAATCATTGCTACTCGTGTAGAAACTAAATTTGATGATTATGTTTCAACAATAGTAAATCTTTCAGCAAGTATTAACAAAAAAACAATAGAAATTTTAATTAAAGTTGGAGCTTTTGATATTTTTAATGTCGATCGATTGTTTCTTTTAAATAATTTAGATGAAATTATTGAGAATGGTTCTTTCAAAAATGATAATGCTGATTTTTTGTTTGGGCTAAATCTTAAAGAAGATAATTTAAAAATGGATGAACTAACAAAGAGTAATTATGAATATCAATATTTAGGTTTCTCTTTTTCAAATAATATTTGGCAGCAAAACTTTCAAGCCTATTCTCAACAATATTGTTTACAAGATTTTGATTTGAAAACAATAACTGAAAATAAAAATTATTTAATTTATGTTAATAGTATTAGACAAATAACAACTAGATTCGGCTCCCCGATGTTATTTGTTAAATTTAATACCAATATGATCAATTATGAATTAGTTTGTTTTGATTCAAATTTAATTAAAAAAATAAAACCTAATCAATACTTAATTGTTAACTTTAGCATTAATAAGAAAAGTAATTTAAAGTTATTAAACATTATTAAAATAATTTAAATTTAATTTTTTTGGTTTTTGATAATTTTTAAATAAATAAATATCAATTAAACAACATCAGATAAAATTCAATAAACATAAAATATTTTTATCTATTTTCATTTTTATTAGATGATTATTATTAACACAGTTTTTTATTAATTCAATTAAATTAATATAAATAAATTCAAAGACATTAAATAAAAATGGAATTCAACAAAAAAATAAAGAAATTATATAAATAAAAATAATTAAGGGTCCAAAAGCAAAAGAATAGATTCAACCAAATAAATTAAATGCTTGATTAAAATAAATATTAAAAGGAAGTGACGCTAAAGATAATGCTATATTTATAATAAAAATTTTAATAATTTGATTATCAAATATCTTATTTATTATTAATATGAAAATAACTGACATATAACTTAATATAAAACCAAAACTGACTGCATCATTAGGAGCTAGTAGGCAAATTATAATAGCACTTAAAATGATAATATTTAATTTATTCATTTTATTAGCTAAGAATAAACTTAATAATAATGTCAAAACAATTCTTATAGCACTAATAGAAAAATTGGTCATATACATTAAAAATAAAGCTACTAATATTGAAATAATATTTTTAGCTCATTTTCATTTTTTAAATAAAAAATTAACTAATGAAATAAGAGCAGATAAATGTACCCCACTCACAACAAATAAATGAACGATATTTAGTTTTATAATATTTTGATAAATTGTAGTTTCATAATTTTTTTCATTAAAAAGCAATAGTTTTATACAACTTGCAACATTATCATTATAATTATTGTCAATGTATTGTTGCATTAATAACCTAGGATTATTTTTGAAATTAAAGAGATGATCAAGATTATGAAAGGAAAAATTTGAATTTAAAAAAAATAATAATAAACTGATAATTATTAGAAAACCAAAAATAACAATAACTCATTTTCAAGAATGAATAGCATAAATCATTAATAATATTGCAGGAATTAAAAAAATAAAGAATATATAGTTATTTTTTTTAATAATTTCTGTTAAAGAAAATAATATTATTAATAAATTAAATAAAACAAGTTCTGATTGGAACAATTTTATTTTGGTAAATATTTTTTTATAATAATTTTTAAAATGAAAAAAGATTTGCAAGACCTAATGCCTCCTTTCTATTATGAGATTAATAAATCAAAGTTTTTAGCTTTTGTTTTTAAGGTTGAATCAGTTGAGGAGTTTGAAATAAAACATCAAATGATTATTAAGGAACATAAAAAAGCAAAACAGATATGTTATGGCTATAAAATTAATGAAAATGGATTAAAATATAAAATTTTTAATGATACTGAACCTAAAGGTATTGCTCATAGTACAATACTTGCCTTAATAGAAAAAAATAATTTATCTAATATTGGAATTATTGTTGTGCGATATTTTGGTGGTATTAAGCTAGGTAAAAGCAATTTATTTAGAGCTTATTTTCATGTTACAAATGAAGCTATAAAAGACTTTTATGGTTGGAAAGATAATAAAAAAAGTTAATTTTTGTATTATTTTATGTTTAATTTTAGTTTTTTTGTTATAATTTTACCGTTTAATCTTATTATATAAGATTGAGATGGAAGAATATTATGCAAAAAACAACAATGATTACAAAAGAAAAAATGGATGCTAATCGTCAATGATACATAATTGATGCAACTGGCCTAGTATTAGGGAAGTTATCAGTTAAGCTTGCTAATATTTTAAGAGGAAAGGATAAGGTAACATGAACTCCAAATGTTGATTGTGGTGATCATGTTATAGTTATTAATGCTAATAAGGTAGTTTTGACTGGTGATAAATTAAACAATGAGTTTTGATATTCTCACTCACACTATATGGGTGGTCTTAGAAAAAGAAGTGGTCGTGAAATGGTTAATAAATACCCAATTGAATTAATAACAAAATCAGTTAAGAGAATGTTACCTAAAAATAAACTTTCACGTCAAATCATTACTAAATTACATGTTTATGAAAATGATATTCATAATCATCAAGCACAACAACCAGTTGAAATTAAGTTATAAAGAGGTATTTAAAAATGGCTAATGTTGAATATAAAGGTATAGGAAGAAGAAAGAGTTCAATTGCTCTAGTTAAATTAGTACCAGGTAAAGGAAATATTTCTATTAATGGTCATACACCTAAAGATTATTTTCCTAATTCATTAGTTATTCAAGATATGGAACAACCATTAGTAGTTACTAACACAAAAGCAAATTATGATATTTTTGTTAAAGCAATTGGTGGTGGTTTTAATGGTCAAGCAGGTGCTATTAGATTAGGAATTGCAAGAGCTTTGATTCAAGTAAATCCAGAATATAAACCAATGTTAAAAAAAGTTGGACTTACTACTAGAGATGCTAGAGTTAAGGAAAGAAAAAAATTTGGTTTATATGGTGCTCGTCGTAGCCCACAATTTACAAAGCGTTAATTTTTTAGAAGATACCTATTTTTTATATGCAAGATTTATGTTGGGATAATTTTTTAGACTTAGTTGAGTTAATTGAAAAGCACAACTTTAAAGAGCAATGATTATCTCCTATTCAATTAGTAACATTTCCCTATTATGGATTAAGTTTAAAGTTTAATATTCTTAATAATAAAGAAATAGTTTTGTATGTTAAATTAGATAAAAAATTTTTTCCAGATGCTACTGACTATTGATACTTTTCACAAGTATATTATGATAAGGAAAGTAACATTGATAATCTTAAAGAAAACATCAAAAAAGATTTATTAATTTTAAACAATTCTAATGAAGAATTTTTGGGTGGTAATCTTTCTTGAGAAATGGTGAATGACTTTGGTTTTGCATCTTATGATCTTTTTGAAAGTAAAGTTATTAGTAACTATATTTATGAATTAAATTCATTAAAAACTTTTGTTGGTAAAAAGATGCAAAAAAAACGGAATCACCTTAATTTTTTTATTAATAATTTTGCTTCTAAAACAATAATTAAGGATATTAGAGAAGTGGCTTTAAAAGATATTTTCAATTATTTTGAGTACCATATGAAAAATTATGGTGATGAATACCGAGAATATGAACTTGAAATTTATAGAAACTTTCTTACTAACTTTTTAAATCAAAATAAAAATTTCAGTGGTATTGTATTATATTTTGAAAATCAAATTGTTGGTGTAACATTAGGATTTTTAAGAAAAAATGTTTATGAAATAATTATTGAAAAAGCTAACCATGACTTAAGAGGAGTACATCAATTTTTAATTCAAAATAATTTGATTAAAAACAATATTAATTGTCCTTATATTGATAGACAAGATGATGGTGCTATTGAAGCATTAGCTATTTCTAAACATTCATATCATCCAATTTACGAAATTAAAAGATATTGATTTAAAAAATAATTTATAATTTTATTATTATGACAAAAGAATATTTAATTAAAAAAGATTTATCTAAATATAAAGAAGAACTTAAAATTATTTATCACAATAATTTTGCAGGTAATCTAGTTGAGGTTGAAAAAATTTTTGATAATATTTTAAATCTAGAAGAATCTTATGGTGGGTTTATTGAGAACCAATTAGTAAATATAGTTTGCGTTGGTGTTAAAAATATTGTTGATAATGAACAAACATATACAATCGCCAATGTTTGTGCTGTTGCTACTAAAAAGGAATTTCAAAATCATGGTTATGCAACAAAACTTTTAGGCCATGTTTTTGAACAATTAGTTAGTAAATATGATAGTGTCATTTTACAAGCTGAAAATTGAAGCTTTTATGATAAGCATTTTGATTTAATTGATAATACAATTAAATATGAATATAACTTCATTGCTGGTGAATATCCAACCCCAATGATTATGACTTGAAATGAACCTAAGAATGAGATTATTAACTCAATTGAAAAAAATTGCGAAAATAACTTGATTGGTGTCAACAATCCTATAAATTATATTCAATCTATTATTGATATATACCAATCATATGGTTATCAATTCTTAGCTAATCCTTTTGCATATATTTGATATGATCAAGAAAAGAAAATTATTGATTTAAATTATAATGATGTTGGACAACTAAGCTGACTATTAAATATGGTTCAACCAAAAGATAGTATTTGATTATTTGATGAAAAAATACCTAAAGAATTAAATAGCTTGAAACCAACAGGTAAGAAAGTTATTGTAACTAAAACCTTTGCTAAATCAAAAAAACAATTTAAAAACATTAAATTAATTGATTTTTTTGTTTAGATTTTTTAACATCATTTCTCCCTCATATGTCAATGAACGCCCTTGATGCGATTTAGTAATTAGATTACTTTTAATAAGATATGGTTCAATTCTATTTTCTATAGTTTGAATATTTATTTCAGAAATAGCAGCAATTGTTTTTAAACTTAAGTAAGTATTTGTACTAAAAGATCTTAAATAAGCTATATCTAATTTATCCAATCCATATTCATAAACACCAATTAAACTTAAAACTTCTTTTATTTCTAAATTGGGATAAATATTTTTATAATCTAATATCCGTCTTAAAATCTTATTTGCTATTCTTGGGGTACCCTTGGAATGAGATGTAATTAATATGATATCGTTTTCACTGATTTCTAAACCCAACTTATTTGCCGTTGATTTAATAATATCTTCCATTTCCTGTTCATTATATAAATCAAAATAAAAACTGATACCAAATCTTTCTTCTAATGGTTTGGGAATTTTATTAATATTGGTAGTTGCTCCAATAATAGTTATTTTTGGTATATCAATTCTTACAAACTTATAGTTATTATCTTTGCCTATTTTTACATCAATACAACTATCTTCTAAAACACTATAAAGTGTTTCCATTGATTCAATATTAAGTGCGTGAATTTCATCAATAAAAACAATGTCTCCATCACAACACAAAGATAAGAAGTTTATTAAATCTTGAATCTTTTTAATTTGTGTTCCTTGTATGATTTTTAATTTTTTAGATAAATAGTTAGCAATTACATAAGCCATACTTGTTTTACCAGTACCCGGTAAACCAAATAAAAGAATATGATCTAATTGCTTTTTATTTTTAATAGCTGCTTGAATAAAAACTAAAAGATTATCAACAATATTTTGTTTTCCTTTAAACTCATTAAAATTTGTTGGTCTTAAAATATAGTTATGCATGATTTATTTTTCCATTTGCAATTAATTTAATTGAATTTGAAATTAATTCATTTAATGGCATGGTTTTATTTTGACCATAAAAATCCATTGCTACTTTAATATCTTCCTTACTATATCCTAGTTCAGTTAAGGCATAAGTTAAGTCATTAGCATCCTTATTAAAATTTGTTTTATTTTCTAGATATCAACTATTTTGATATTTATACTTTAGATTTGCTGTTATTAATAATGCTTTCTTTTCGTTTAATCCTTTGATTTCTTTTAATTTATTAATATCATTGTTTGTTATATAATCAATAATTTCCTTTGGGTCATAATTTGATAAAACATTTGATGCAATTGTTGTACCAATTCCATTAATTGATAACAAATCAACAAACAAAGTTTTTTGTATCAAATGTTCAAATCCATATATCTCTTCAATAATATTATTTTTAGGATCAATTTTATTAATTTTATGTGTATACAATCTCATTGTTTTTTGTTTTTCGAATTGATGATTTTCTAATATCTTAATTTTATAACCAATAAAGTTTGAATCAAAGATGATAAACTTATTCCCTATGTATGAAATTTTCCCTATAATGTAATGAATCATTTTCCTCCTTTTATACTCCTCATCATAAACAAAGACTAAAAATAATGATTTTTTTGTTTTTTTTATTAATTTTTAAAAAATATGAAAAAAAATAGATTTTTTTTACCATAGTAAATAATAGATAAATATAGATATTAATTTATTTTTAATTGATTCAGCACCTTATTAAGACAATGGTATAATTTATATGGTTATTTGATATGAAAATAGACTCAAATTTAAATGAATTATCTGCTTTTTTACTAGCAATTGCAATTAATAAAGTTTATGATTTTGCTACCATTTGTAATTGGGAAGTTAATGATGATGGTTTTTTTATTGATCTATCATTAACAGAAAAAAATATTTCTACTAATGATTTTAGCAAGATTGAGCGTGCCTTCAATAAATTGACATCAGGTGCTTTAAAAATTGAATATGATAAAGTAGATCAAGAACATGCCCTTAAGTTGTTTAAAAACAATAAATATCTTTCTTATCTAATTAAAAAAGATATAAAATCAGTTAACTATGTAGCTAAAATTAATGATAATTTATTTTTAACTAGTCAAGATGAAATTGTAAAAACAAATATCATTAAAGCATTTAAATTAATGAATGTTGGTGGTTCGTATTGATTAGGAGATGCTAGCAAAGAACAATTAACTAGAATCTATGGTGTTGCTTTTGATAGTAGAGATAAATTAGATGATTTTATTAAAGAATATAATGAAAGATTAGAATCTGATCATCGGACAATTGGTAAAAATTTAGAATTATTTACTTTTGATCAATTAGCTGGTCAGGGTTTACCAATTTGATTACCAAATGGTAGTATTATCAAAAAGGAAATTCGGAATTTTTTATCTGAATTAGAATTTAAATATGGCTTTGACAATACTAATACTCCTATTCTAGGAAATATTGATTTATATAAAAAATCAGGACATTGAGTTCATTATAAAGAAAACATTTTTCCACCAATGCAAATCGATAACGAACAATTGATTCTTAGACCAATGACATGTCCTCATCATATTTTAATTTATAAAAAGAAAATTTACTCATATAAACAATTACCAGTGAGGTTATGCGAAGAATCGATGTTACATCGTTATGAATCATCTGGTGGATTAACAGGTTTAGAAAGAGTAAGAGAAATGGTGTTAGAAGATACTCATATTTTTTGTACTCCTGAACAAGTTGAACAAGAAGTATTTAATTGCTACAAAATTATTAATGAAGCCTACGCTGGTTTAGGATGCAAAATTTATCAAGTAGACCTTTCCTTACATGACCCAAACAATAGTGAAAAATTTCATAATGATAAAAAAATGTGAGATTTAGCTGAAAATAACCTTCGTAAAATGCTAAGAGAAAAACAAATTAACTTTATTGAAAAAATAGGTGAAGCTGCTTTTTATGGGCCAAAAATTGATTTTCAAGTAAAAACTAATTTAGGTCGTATTATTACAATGTCTACAATCCAATTGGACTTTTTGTTACCAAAACGTTTTGAACTAGAATACAAAAATGAAAAATCAGAGTTCAAACCAGTTATTATGATTCACCTAGGTATAGTTGGAACATATGAAAGATTATTATCAATAATTCTAGAACAAACTAAAGGAAATTTACCACTATGACTTTCACCACAACAAACAATTATTATTCCAGTTTCTGATGAACAATTAGAATATGCAAATAAAGTAAATGAATTTTTAAGAAGTAATTTAATTAGATCACGTATAGATAATCGTGATGAAAGAATGTCTAGAAAGATAAGAGATGCTCAAGTTTCCAAGATTCCTTATCAAATTATCATTGGTAATGAAGAAATTAATACTAATACAATTGCTGTTAGAAAAACAGGTTCAGAAAAAACCACAATTTATAAGTTAAACAAATTTTTAGATTTAATAAAAACACAAATAGAAAAAAAGAGTAATTAAATAATTATTATTTTTTGCTAATTCAACTAAAGACATCATCAATTGCTTCTAATTGTTTATCTTTATTAACACTAAAATAAAAACCGTTTTTAGTATCATATTTTGGGATAATGTGCACATGAAAGTGAAATATTTCTTGACCTGCAATTTTTCCTTGATTTGATAAATAATTAAATCCTCAAGGATCTAGTTTTTTACAAGCTTCAATTTTACGACTTACATTTTGTACTAGTAATATTACATCTTTTAAAATATCGCTATTACATGTAGCTAAATCAGTACAATGATTTTTTGGAATTACTAATGTGTGTCCATTAGTAATTGGTTTAGCATCTAAAAAAGCAATTGCATTTTCATTCTCTGCAATTTTTTTACAAGGAATATTCCCTTTAACTATTTCACAAAAAATACATTTATTTTCCATAATTTAATTATCTTAAAAATATAATCAAGAAAACAATTGACATTGCAATAACAATTGCCAAAGTAATGACAATCATACTAATAATGAATATCTTCCGATTAAATATTTCTTCTTTTGGTTTTCTTTCAATATATTTATTAATATTTATGATTTCAACACTATTTTTATTTTTTTTCATAAAATTATTAAACTTTTAAAACAACTTTATCTTTATAGTAACCACATTCTAAACAAACACGATGAGGTAATTTAGGAGCACCACAATTTTTACAATTACCAACAGTTGCTTCTTCTAAATGATGATGACTTCTTCGCATTCCTTTTCTTGATTTTGAAACTCTTCTTTGTTGTACAGCCATATAAAAATCCTTTTATCTAATATAAATATAGAATTAAACATACAATATTATATAATAATATTGATATTATTATAGGTAATTTTTAAATTTATGACACCACATATAGTAGCAAAAAAAAATGAAATAGCTAAAATTGTATTAATTGCTGGTGATCCATTACGGGCAAAATTTATTTGTGAAAACTTTTTAGATGATGGTTATAAACTAGTTAGTGATGTTAGAGGAATGTTGTTTTTTACTGGAAAATATAAGGGATATGATGTAACGATTGGTGGTCATGGAATGGGGATTCCATCAATTGGAATATATTCTTATGAATTATTTCATTTTTATGATGTTGATGCAATTATTAGAATAGGATCTTGTGGTTGTTTTTTACCAACAATGGAGTTGGGTGAATTGGTAATTGCTTCTCAAGCTATTAGTGATTCTTCTTATGCTAAAAACATGCAAATTGATGTTAAAAATCAAACATTGAATTGTTCATCAGATTTACATCAATTAGTCCTTGATACTTGCAAACAAGAAGGACTAAAATATTATGATGGGCTTGTGTTATCTTCAGATGCATTTTATGGTAGAACAAATGGAGAATATATTGATAATTTAATTAAACTACAAAAAATATATGCAGTTGAGATGGAAGCATTTGGCCTATATGTTAATGCTCTTGCTAACAAAAAAAGTGCGTTAACCCTATTAACAATTTCAGACTCAGTAATTGATCATAATAAAAAAATGGATGCACACCAACGACAAACCTCTTTTATTAATATGATGAAAGTTGCTTTAACATTAGTCACAAAATGATATGAAAGCAAGTAAAAAAGATTTTAAAATAACTGATGTTTTTGCTTTTAAACAATTTAACTCAAAAGGGATCCCTACAATAGGGTTACAGTTATGTTGTGATAAAGTAATGGTTAAGAGTTTAGTACCATCAGGAACATCAATTGGATCTAAGGAGGCAATTGAGTTAAGAGATAACGGGCTAAAACTAGATGGAAAAACATGTAACCACGCTATTAATTTAATAAATAAAAAAATTAAACCTATCTTAATAGGTAAATCCCCTTTTAATCAATTTGACATAGATAAATTATTAATTAGATTTGATGGCACAGATAATAAATCTAAATTAGGAAGTAATTGTTTGATTGCTATTTCTATGGCAATAGCCAAATTAGCAGCTAAATTAATGAATATTCCTTTATTTTTATATTTAGCTAAATTTTTTTCTAAAAACCAAAATAAAAAAATAAGTTTACCTAAAATTATGGTTAATATAGTAAATGGCGGAATGCATGCTAATAATTTCTTAGATTTTCAAGAGTTTATGATAGTACCTTTAAAAACAAAAAGCCTTAGCCAAGCATGTGATATTGCAAGTGAGTGCTTTTATGAATTAGGAAAAATCTTAAAGAAAAATCATCTTTCTAATGCAAAAGGAGATGAGGGTGGATATGATGTTAATTTCAAATCATGTTATAAAGTTTTTGATTTTATTGAAAAAAGTGTTATGAATGCTGGTTATAAATTAGGTCATGATGTTGCAATTGCTCTTGATATTGCAGCTAGTACTCTTTTTGATAGAGATCATTATTTTTTTAAAAAAGCTTACATAAGTAAAGAAATGAATAAAAAAGAAGCCACTTTTTCTAGTGATGATTTAATTAAATTCTATCAATCATTAATTAAACTATATCCAATAATATCAATTGAAGATCCGTTTGATGAGAATGACTGAAAAGGCTTTATTAAATTTAATAAAATTGTTAATGACCGATTATTAATAGTCGGCGATGATTTATATTGTACAAACAATAAATTAATTCAGAATGGGATTAATTTAAAAGCTACTAATGCTGTTATTATTAAACCAAATCAAATTGGAACTATTTATGAAACTATTACAGCTATTAAAACAGCTAAACAAGGAAAACAAAAAATCATTATTTCTCATCGGAGTGGTGATACAGAAGATACCTTTATAGCCGATCTAGCAGTAGCATGTCAAGCTGATTATATTAAAACTGGATCTTTTAGTAGAAGTGAGCGCTTAGCAAAATACAATCGTTTATTAGAAATAGAAAATACATTTTTTTATAAAAGAAAACTATTTTATTAATTTAAGGAATATAAATATTTTTTGAAACTAACAAAAGGATTAATATAAAAAATATTAAATCTTTTAATCATAATACAATAATTAAAAACTTTTAATTTCTTGTTTAATTTCTAGCAATATTTCAGCCATGATTAATGGCTTCATTTTCAAGTACAGTTAAACGTTCTTTAATGTCTTTTACATCATCTTTTAAAACATTTACATCAGCTTTAATTTCAACAATGTCTTGTTTAATTGAACTAATATCTTGTCTCATTAATTGTTGATCATCAATTATTTGATGAATTAAGACTTGTTGATTCTTTTGATCATCAATTATTTGATGAATTAATGCTCTATCCTTTTTCTGATCATCAATTATTTGGTGAATTAATGCTCTATCATTCTTTTGATCATTAATGATTTGATTTAATAATTGTTTAGTAGTCGGATTGCTTGTTTTCATACTAGTTGTATCTAAGTTTATCATAATTTGCATATTTGTACCATTTATTGT